>Ga0302325_10000108_pt1 | contig 235253 bp, 214 predicted proteins | sample Palsa_T0_2_FD_201948 | JGI IMG/M metagenome (GOLD analysis project Ga0302325, IMG submission 201948) | Peat permafrost microbial communities from Stordalen Mire near Abisko, Sweden - Palsa_T0_2 | ecosystem: Environmental > Terrestrial > Soil > Palsa > Peat permafrost | place: Sweden: Abisko...
CTACATCAGCACCAGCCGAAAGCAAAGCCGCGACACAATCGACACCCTCGCGCGACTCGCCAAACACCAGCCATGGCTCCCCGCCGCCGCTGGACCCTGAACCGCAAACCGCGACCTGAACAGTCACTGATTTGCAGGGCTTTCGCTCGAAGCGGATGAAGGGATTCGAACCCTCGACCTTCGCCATGGCAAGGCGACGCTCTAGCCAGCTGAGCTACATCCGCGAGGTGCGGTCATTCTAGCCCGCGGTCGGCGTCCGCGCTCACACCTGTCTAGCTCGTGGTGGGTCTGCGGGCGCGGATCTGGTAGACGGCCAGGTCCCCCGCTTCGAAGCCCCGCCCGGCGGAACGTAGATACAGACGCCACACGCGCGTGCGCTCGATGCCCGCCAGCGCCTCCGCCTCTTCGAGATGGTCGTCCAGGCGCCGGGCCCAGTGGCGCAGGGTCTCCGCGTAGTCCTCCCGGAAGCCCTCCACGTGGCCCGTCCAGAAGCCGGCCCGCTCGAGCGCGAGCTGCACGCGGGAGAGCGGGAGCGGCTCGCCGTCGGGGAACACGTAGCGGGTGGAGAACAGGTCCTCGAGCGGGTTCGCGTCGGGGTCCAGGGCGGCGATCGCGTGGTTGAGCAGTTTGCCGCCCGGACGCAGCAGCGAGAACAGCGTACCGGCATACCGGTCGATCTGGTTCTCGCCCACGTGCTCGGACATGCCGATGCTGGAGATCGCGTCGAACGAAGCCACCGGGAGCTGGCGGTAGTCCTGCACGCGGATCTCCACCTGGTCGCCCAGGCCGGCCTCGGCCACACGCTCTCGCGCCCGCTGGGCCTGGGATTCCGACAGCGTGATGCCCACCACCTGCACGCCGTACTCCCGCGCCGCGTGCATCGCGAAGCTGCCCCAGCCGCAGCCCACGTCCAGCACCCGCATGCCCGGCTCCAGGTCGAGCTTGCCGGCCACCAGCTCGAGTTTGGTGCGCTGCGCCTCCTCCAGCGTCTGCGCGCCCCGCGAGAACACCGCGCAGCTGTACGTCATCGACTCGTCGAGGAACAGCGCGAAGAAGTCGTTGCCTACGTCGTAGTGGTAGCGCACCGCCGCCGCGTCCCGCTCGGCGCTGTGCAGGTGCCCCCGGAGCAGCAGCTCCAGGTCGGGACGGCGCGGGAGGCCGCCCGGCAGCGCCGCCACCGCGGCCGTGGCCGCCAGGCGCACCTGGTCGGCCCGGGTCAGCGGCGGCGGATCGAACTCGTCCACCACCCGCAGCGCGCCGTCGAGGTCGTCCACCGCCAGCGAGCCTTCCACGTATGCCCGGCCGAGCCCGAGCGTGCCCGGGGCCGAGAGGATGTGCGCGAGCGCCACGGGGCGCCTGACGAAGAACGTCGGAGCCCGCTCCACCGTCGCCTCCACCGCGCTGCCGTCCCAGAAGCGCACGTTGAACGGCCGCGAGGGGAACACCCGCTGCAGCTCACGGCCAAGGGGTTTGCTCAGGCGCAGGATGGCCACGGCCCGTACGATCGCATATGAGCGCTAGCCCTTGAAGGCCGAGTGCCCGTGATCGCCGAACGGCTCGTCCCGCTCGCGTACCGCCTCGCGGAAGCCCGCCTGCGCCGCGCGACCCTGGAACGCGTAGCCCTCGGCCGTGTGGCGGGCGATCCCGTCGAACACCGTCCCCAGCGCCTGGGTGGCGTGCAGCCCTTGCGCGAACACCGTCTGGTTGACCAGCAGCTTCATCATCATCAGCTGGTTGACCGGCACACGGGCGATCCGCTGGAGCAGGATCTCGGTCCGCTCCACCAACCGCTCCGCCGGCGGCGCCTCGATCGCCAGGCCCCACTCCAGCGCCTGCCCACCCGACAGCGAGTCCCCGGTGAACAGCAGCCGCTTGGCCCGCTGCGCCCCCACCCGGTGCGCCCACAGCGCCGTGGTCGGCGAGCCCCACACCCGCGCCGGCGGATACCCGATCTTGGCGTCCTCGGCGATCACCAGCAGGTCCGAGCACAGCGCCATGTCGGTGCCCCCCGCCACGCAGAAGCCGTGGACCATGCACACCACCGGCTTGCCGCAGTGGAAGAGGCTCATGAAGCCCCGGACGTTGCGGGCCATCATCGCGTAGTCCACCATCGGATCCCACGTACCGCCCGGATCGTGGTTGGCGGCTATCACCGCCGGGTCGAGGGGCGAGCCGGCGGGCGGGCCCTGGGTCTCCGTGCGCTCCGCCCCGTGTCCCTCGGCGCTCTCCACCAGGTCATACCCGCCGCAGAAGCCCGGACCGTTGCCCGCCAGCGCCAGCACGTGCACCTGCGGATCGAGATCCGCCCGCTCCACGCACACCACCAGCTCCTCTATCAGCCTCCGCGTGATCCCGTTCCCGCGCTCGGGCCGATCGAGGGTGATCCGTGCCACCCGCCCATCCACCTCGTAGCGGACCACCGGCGCCTCCGTCATTCCCGCCCACTCTAGTCACAGGCCCACCATTCCTTGCGCCACCGCACGAGCGGGAGCATCAAACCGCCCCGCCGCACGGGCGCGAGCGCCGGCGCACGGTCGGCCGGCCGCACATCAGCTAGCCTGAGTCCATGGGCCTGTTCGGCAGAGACAAGAGCACCATGGTCGAACCCGGCGCCGCGCTCCCCGGACGCTCACAGGCGATGGCCGTGCCCGCCCGCCACGAGGTCCTCGGCACGCCCCTCGAGGGACCCTTCCCCGATGGCGTGGAGAGCGCCATCTTCGGCATGGGCTGCTTCTGGGGGGCCGAGCGGATCTTCTGGGAAGCACACGGCGTGTACACCACCGCCGTGGGCTACGCGGGCGGAGTCACGCCCAACCCCACCTACGAGGAGGTCTGCAGCGGACGCACCGGTCACGCGGAGGTCGTGCTCGTGGCCTTCGACACCGCCAAGACCAGCTACCAGGAGATGCTCAGGCTGTTCTGGGAGGGACACGATCCCACCCAGGGAATGCGCCAGGGCAACGACGCCGGCACCCAGTACCGCTCGCTCATCATGTGGAGCGACGAGGCCCAGCGCGAGGCCGCCACGGCCTCGCTGAGCGCCTATCAGCAGATGCTCTCGGCTGCCGGCCACGGCACCATCACCACCGAGCTCGCCAAAACGGACGCCGAGCACCCCTTCTACTACGCCGAGGCCTACCACCAGCAGTACCTCGCCAAGAACCCCGGGGGCTACTGCGGGCTCGGCGGCACCGGCGTCGCCTGCCCCATCGGGCTCGCCGTGCAGCCGTCCGCCGGCACCTAGCAGCGCGAGCATCAGCCCGCCAGGTCTCGGTACTGCCCTGATGGAGCGTCTACCCGCCCTCGTGGTCGGCGACGGAGTCCTGCTGCGCCGATGGCTGGTGAGCGACGCTCAGCGGCTCGGCGAGGCAATCGCCCAGAGCGCCGAGCACCTACGGCCCTGGATGTCCTGGATGGCCGACGAGCCACAGGACCTCGATGCGCGTCGAGAGCTGATCCGCAGCTGGGAGCACAGCTGGTACGCCGGCGGCGAGGTCTTGCTAGGGATCTTCGTCGACGGCCACGTCGCCGGGGGCACCGGGCTGCATCGTCGCCGCGGGCCGGACACCCTCGAGATCGGCTACTGGACACACGCGGCCTACCTTCGGCAGGGCATAGCCACGAGAGCGGTTCGTGCGCTCACGCACGCCGCGCTCGCACTCCATGCGATCGACCACATCGAGATCCGCCACGACACCGCCAACGTCGCCAGCCGCCGCGTACCCGAACGCCTCCGCTACGAACTCGTCGGGCAGGCACCCAACGACCTGCGCCTCGGACTCGCAGAGACCGGGGTCGACTGCGTCTGGCGGGCCACGCGAGGCAACTGGAGCCCGTCTGAAGGGTAGGCCCGAGATCGAAACCCCGCTATCGGCGCACATACGACAGCGGCCCCGCCGAGGCGGGGCCGCTGTGCGTTCTCAACTCCGGGGCGGGCGAATCCGTGGGGAGATCCGCCCGCCATCCGGAAGGAGAGCTCCCCGACGACTACGCCCCGGCGCCTGCCGGCACCGTGCCCCCACCGCCGGGCTGCCACGCCGGAGCGTGGGGACCACCCAGCGTTGGCACGTCCGAGGGGTAGACCTCGTTTCCGTGGATTGCGTGATCGCCGATCTCCAGTTCCTCGTCTGAGAGACGCAGGGGTACGAAGATGCTGATCACCTTGAGGATGATGAACGTGGCCACGGCTGTGTACGCGATCACCCACGCGGCCGCCTCGGCCTGCCATCTGAGCAGCGTCCAACTCCCGCTCACCAGCAGCCCGGACTCGCCAGGCAGGTTGGCCGCACCGTGCACCCCGATGTACTCGACCACCGCTGGATCGGCCAACAGCCCGACCAGCAGACCGCCGGCCAAGCCGGCTATGCCGTGGGTGAAGATCACCCCCAACGTATCGTCCACGTCGCGGAACGGCCGCACGCGGCTGAGGTAGCGGATCGCCATCCACACGATCGTCGAATCGACGACGCCGATGATGATCGCGCCATAACCGTTGACGAAACCTGCCGCCGGGGTGATTCCCACAAGGCCTGTGATCATGCCGTTCACGGCCCCGATCATCGATGGCTTGTCGCGGAAGATGTAGTCCCACGCGATCCAGGTCATCATCGCCACCGCGGTGCACAGGTTCGTGTTGAGCACCGCCGCCGAGGCGTCAGCGCCGGCGTAGTAGGAGTCCCCGCCGTTGAACCCGTTCCAACCGAGCCACAGCAGACCCGCTCCACACGCCAACATCAACAGGTTGTTCGGCGCATCGATCTCGCGATCTCGTTGCAATCGCGGACCGATCACAGCGGCGAACACAAACCCTGAGACACCTGCCGAGAGGTGGATCACGTAACCACCCGAGTAGTCCAACGCGCCGTGGGCCGCGAAGTAGCCGCCGCCCCACAGCAGGAACGCGTTCACCGTGTACACGGCCGTGATCCAGATCGCAACGTACGGGATCCACGCCTTGAAGTTGACGCGGCCCAGTACCGAGCCAAGCGCCAGGATCGGCGTGATGGCCGCGAACACGAACTGGAAGTACACGAGCGAGGACAGCGGGAAGTGGAACGGCGGGCCGGTCGAAACCGACGGGATTTCCGCTTGACCCTCAAGGCCTTTTGGAGTGAGCACGCTACCCGGTTCGCCCAGGAACGTCCCCAGAAAGCCTTTCGTGCCGAACACGCCCGAGCCACTGTGCGCGATCGCATGGCCGAAGCCCATTTTGAACGCGAACAGGCACCAGACGATGAGCGTCACGCAGAACGCCACGAACGTGAGCATCATCGCGTTGACCGACCAGCGCTTCTGCATGACACCGCCGTACAGAACTGCCAGGCCGGGCAGGCTCATGAGGCCGACGAACGTCGCGGCGGTCATCTGCCACGCGTTATCCCCCGCATTAAGCCAACTTGGGTATGCCAACCAGGACATATGCCTCCTATTCCTTCGCTTAGTTTGGTGAGCACCTGTCCCACTGCAGGCGGGGGTCGCGCACCAAAATGACGGTTCGGGTATGAAATCCGGCGCTTGTAAAAGCCGCTAGGGCATCCGGGCCAACACTTACCGGACCCCTTTTCGACATTTGTCTAGACGGCCGCAAAATGCGGCCGTCAACGCCCGGTTCCCGCGGCCGTCCGCGCCCTCACGGGCGAGCTAGTGGACGTCGAAGGGGTAGCGCGCGCGGGCGCACGCGGCCTTCAGTTCCTGCGCCGCGTCCCCGCGGAAGCCGGCCGGCGCGGCGCACGTGTCTCTCGCTCGGGCGCCGCACTCGTGCACGTTGGCCGCCCCCAGCGTGCTCGCGAACGTCACGTCGATGCAGCCCGCCCGGGCGGGCGCGCCGCTGGTCAGCCCGAACGCCACCAGCCCGACCACCGCGAGCACCACGCAGCTCACCACCACCGCCACGATCGTCTTCTCCCGCCGGCCCCACCGCAGCGGCTCGGACAGCCGCCGCGACTGTTCGAACATGATCATGGCCGGGGAAAGCTACTCTGCGGCGGGCTTGAACGACAGCGCCGCGGAGTTGATGCAGTAGCGCTCGCCCGTGGGCCCCGGGCCGTCGTCGAACACGTGGCCGAGATGCCCGCCACAGCAGCGGCACACGACCTCCGTGCGGCGCATGAACAGGCTGTTGTCGGGGCGCAACTCCACCGCTTCGGCCACCGCCGGCTCGGTGAAGCTCGGCCAGCCGGTGCCCGATTCGAACTTCGTGTCGGCGTCGAACAGCACCGCGTCGCACGCCGCGCAGCGGTAGTCGCCCGCGTCCTTGTTGTACACGTAGTCGCCCGTGAACGGCGGCTCGGTGCCGGCCTTGCGCAGCACGTCGTACTGCTCCGGCGTGAGCTGCTCGCGCCACTCCTGATCGGACTTCTCCACCTTGTGCCCGCTGTGCTCGCTCGTGGACATCACCCCATGTTCTAGCACCGCGGTCGCCGCTTCGCGCTGCGGGCCCGCGCCGCCCAGACCGACACGCCAACTCCACCCGCCGCCGGGCGTATCGACGCGCGCCTCGGACGCGCGCCGCCCCACCGAGCACCACGGCAACTCCTGTTATTCTTATGTTTACGTACACGTAAGCTTCAGCGAAAGGGACGCCCACGCCGCACACGAACCCATCCGGCCGCACCGCCGCCCCCGAGAACTCCCGTTCGCGGCGCCTCGGCGTCGGCTCCTCGCACGCGCAGTACAAGTGGTGGGCGCTCTCGTGCACCAGCCTGGGGATGCTGCTCGCGGCCACCAACTCGGGCACGCTCATCATCGCCCTGCCCGACCTCGAGCGCTCGCTCCACACCAGCCTGCTCGCGCTCGTGTGGGTGATCCTCGCCTACCTCATCGCCGCCACCGTGCTCGTGCTCATGGCCGGGCGCCTGTCCGACCTGTTCGGTCGCAAGCGCGCCTACGTCGGCGGCTTCATCGCCTTCGCGCTCGCGTCCCTCGGCGCCGGCTTCGCACCCGACGCCACCGTGCTGATCGTCTGGCGCGTGCTCCAGGGCATCTCCTCCGCCTTCCTGTTCGCCAACGCCGCCGCCCTCGTCACCGACGCCTTCCCCAAGGAGGAGCTCGGCCTGGCCATGGGCGCCAACACGATGGTCGCCGCCATCGGCCTCGTGCTCGGCCCGGTGCTCGGCGGCGCGCTCGTGGCCATCTCCTGGCACTGGGTGTTCTGGTTCAACGTCCCCTTCGCCCTCGCCGGCGCCGCCTGGGGGGCGCTCATCCTGCGCGAGCTCGCCAAACAGGACACCGTCCGCGGCTACGACGTGCTCGGCACGAGCACCTTCGTCGTCGGCCTCACCGCCCTCGTGCTCGCCGTCTCCCGCGGCGGGCTCTCCGGCTGGGACGACCCGGTCGTGATCGGCGGCCTCGCCCTGGCCGCGGTGCTGCTGCCGCTGTGGGTGCTGATCGAGCGGCGCTCGCGCGCGCCCATGCTCGACCTGCGGATCTTCCGCAACCGCCTGTTCGCCGCCGCCAGCGCCGCCGCCTTCATCAACGGCCTCGCACGCTTCGCGCTCATGTTCCTGTTCGTCTTCTACTTCCAGGGCGCCCAGGGCAACACGCCGATCGACGCCGGCATCAAGCTCATCCCGCTCGCGCTCGGCATGCTCGTCGCCTCCCCCCTCGCCGGCGCCTACGCCGACCGCCACGGCTCGCGCGCGCTGGCCGCCATCGGCATGCTCGTCAGCGCCGCCGGCCTGGCCGCCATGACCACCCTCCAGGTCCACACCCCCTACTGGCAGAGCGCGCTGTGGCTGGCCATGGTGGGCGTCGGCTCGGGCATGTTCAACAGCCCCAACACCGCCGCCATGATGGGCGTCGTGCCCGCCAACCGCCGCGGCGTGGCCGCCGGCGCGCGCACGCTCCTGCAGAACACCGGCGCCGTGCTGTCCATCGCCTTCGTGCTCGCCATCGTCACCTCCTCGGTCCCCAAAGCCACGCTGTTCGCCGTCTTCTCGGGCCTCGCCAAGGGCCTCTCGCCCGAGAAGCTCGCGCCGTTCATCGCCAACATGCACACCGCCCTGTGGGCGCTCGCGGCGGTCTCGTTCGTGGGCATGTTCGTGTGCCTGCTGCGCCCGAGCCACGTGCAGGCGAGCGCGCCGGGCGCGGAGGCGCTGACAGCCGCGTCTTCCTCCCCGAGCAGCTCGCCCGCCGAGCGTGAGGGCGAGGACCTCCACGCCCCGGGGGTGCCGGCATGAGCCTGCGCATCGGCGACGTCGCCCGCCTCGTCGGGACGACCCCGCGGACCATCCGCTACTACGAGGAGATCGGCCTGCTGCCCGAGGCGCCCGCGCGACCGTCCGGCCAGCACCGCATCTACACCCACGAGGAGGTCGAGCGCCTGCGCGAGGTGATGCGCCTGCGCGACCTGCTCGGGGTCACGCTCGACGAGCTCAAGACGCTGCTCACCGCCGAGGAGGCGCGCGCCGAGGTGCGCGCCCAGTTGCAACGCGACGACGTCGAGCCGACCCGCCGCCGCGAGCTGCTCACCGAGGCCCTCGGGCACATCGACCGCCAGCTCGGCCTCGTGCGCCACCGTGCCGGCGAGCTGGCCAAGCTCGAGGACGAGCTCTCCCAGACGCACAAGCGCGTCAAGCGCAGGCTGCGCGAGCTCGACGCCCACGAGACCGGGGCCTTCCCCCCTGCGGCCTCGTTGGAGGCGACCGGAGACACGCGTCCGTGAGCGCTTCAGCCGGGGCGCCGGCGGTGCTCGTCGACGACCTGGTCGTCCGCTTTGGCGAGCTCGAAGCCGTCGGCGGCGTCTCCTTCGCCGTCGCCCCGGGTGAGGTGTTCGGGCTGCTCGGGCCCAACGGAGCGGGCAAGACCACCACCATCCGCGTGCTCACCACCCTGCTCGCGCCCACCGAAGGGCGCGCGCTGGTCGCCGGCCACGACGTCCGCAGCGACAGCCTCGCGGTGCGCGCCAGCATCGGCTACATCCCCCAGGCGATATCCGTCGACGGCGCGCTCACGGCCTACGAGAACCTCGACTTCTACGCCCGCGTGACCGGCGTGCGCAGAGGCGACCGGCGCGAGCGCATCGAGCAGGCGATCGAGACGATGGAGCTCCAGCCGATGCTCGACCGCCTCGCGCGAACGCTCTCCGGCGGGATGCTCCGCCGCCTGGAGATCGCAACCGCGCTGCTGAACCGCCCCGCGGTGCTGTTCCTCGACGAGCCCACCGTCGGGCTCGACCCCACCGCCCGCAGGATGGTGTGGGAGCGCCTGGGGGCGCTGGTCGAGCAGGCCGGCACCACGATCCTCGTGACCACCCACATGATGGAGGAGGCCGAGCGCCACTGCGACCGCCTGGGCATCATCGACCACGGCCGCCTGGTCGAGCAGGGCGAGCCCGCAGAGCTGCTCGAACGCCACGACACCGACAGCCTGGAAGAGGTGTTCGCCGCCGTCACCGGCCGCCCGATCGCCGCGGCGGAGGGCGAGAAGGACACCGACGATGACGAGGAAGGGAGGCTCTCGGATGTCCGCGCACAGCGCCGCACCGCCCGCCGCCTCGGCTGACCGCGGGGCGGGCGGGCAGCCATACCTCTCCACCGGCCCGCTCCAGCGGATGGCCGCGGGCACGCTGGCGATGGCCCAGGCGGAGATGCGCAAGCTCCGCCACGATCACCTGGACATCATCACCCGCTCGGTGCAGCCGCTGCTGTGGCTGTTCATCTTCGGCACCGCGCTCAGCCGCAACCGCACGCTCTCGAGCGGAACGCTCGACTACCGCGCCTACATCGCGCCCGGCGTGATGGCCCAGGCGGCGATGTTCATCGCCATCTTCTACGGGCTGTCGGTGATCTGGGAGCGCGACGTCGGCCAGCTCCAACGCCTGCTCGCCACGCCCCTGTCGCGCTCGTCGATCGTCCTCGGCAAGGCCGCCGGCGCGTGCGTCAGGGCGCTCGTCCAGGCCGTGCTGCTGCTGGCGGTGCTCGCCGTTGCCGGCATCGGCGTGCGCTGGACGTTCACGGGCGTGCTCGGAACGCTCGCCATGCTGATCCTCGGGACCGCCGCGTTCGCGTGCATGTCCATGCTGCTCGCCGCCGTCATCAAGGAGCGCGAGCGCTTCATGGGCGTCGGCCAGCTGATCATGATGCCGCTGTTCTTCGCCTCGAGCGCCCTCTACCCGCTGGCCATCATGCCCGGCTGGCTGCGGGCCATCGCGCGCGTGAACCCGCTCACCTACGAGGTCCAGGGGCTGCGCCAGATGCTCGTTGAATTGAATCCCGCCCCCCCGTCCGGCGTGGTGTGGCTGGACTTCCTGGTCGTGGGCTCCTTCTTCGCGGTGATGCTCATCGCCGCCACGCGCGCCTATCCCAAGGCGATTCTCTGAGCCCGCCCGGCGAGCCGCAGGACGGCCGGCGGGTCGGGACCCCGTTCGTATAGTGCGGGGCAGCAGCGAGCACGCGAACGCAAGGAGCTGAGGATGGAGCGCAAGTGGTGGACCCTGATCGCCGTATCCGTGGCGATCTTCATGCTGCTCCTCGACATCACGGTCGTCAACGTCGCGCTGCCCGACATCCAGCGCTCGCTGCACTCGAGCTTCCAGGACCTCCAGTGGGTGGTCAACGCCTACTCGCTGACGCTCGCCGCCTTCCTGCTCACGGCGGGAGCGCTGTCGGACCTGCTCGGCCGCCGGCTCGTGTTCACGGCCGGCCTCGTCGTCTTCACCATCTCCTCGGCCGCCTGCGGGCTGTCCACGAGCCCGCTCGAGCTCAACCTCTTCCGCGGCGCCCAGGGGGTCGGCGGGGCGATGATGTTCGCGACCTCGCTCGCGCTCATCGCCCAGGCGTTCCACGGCAAGGAGCGCGGCACCGCGTTTGGCGTGTATGGCGCCGTTGTGGGCGCAGCCGTGGCCGTCGGGCCGGTGATCGGCGGCGTCATCACCTCGGGCATCGGCTGGGAATGGATCTTCTTCGTGAACGTGCCCATCGGCATCGGCGCCGTGTTCCTAACGCTCAGCCAGGTGAGCGAGTCGCGCGACCCGAATGCCACGGGCGTGGACTGGATCGGCCTGGTGACGTTCTCCGGATCGCTGTTCCTGCTCGTGTTCGCCCTCATCGAGGGCAACGAAAAGGGGTGGGGCTCCACGCGCATCGTCGGCTTCCTCGCCACCTCCGTGGTGCTGTTCGCGCTGTTCCTGATCGCCGAGCACCGCCAGCGGCGCCCGATGCTCGACCTGTCGCTGTTCCGCCGCCCGGCGTTCGCCGGCGCGAGCATCGTCGCGTTCTGCGTGTCGGCGTCGATGTTCTCGATGTTCCTCTATTTGACCCTCTACATCCAGGACGTGCTCCGCTACGACCCGCTGCAGGCCGGGCTGCGCTTCCTGCCGATCACGCTGATGACGTTCGTCGCCGCCCCCATCTCCGGCAGGCTCAGCACGCGCGTGCCCATGCGGCTGCTGCTCGGCGGCGGCCTCTTGCTGGTGAGTGGGGGACTGCTGACCATGACCGCCGTGGATCCCAGCTCGGGGTGGACCACGCTGATACCCGGCTTCATCATCGCCGGCATCGGCGTGGGCTTCATCAACCCGCCGCTCGCCTCCACCGCGGTCGGCGTCGTCCACTACTCGCGCAGCGGCATGGCCTCGGGCATCAACAGCACCTTCCGCCAGGTCGGCATCGCCACCGGCATCGCCGGCCTGGGAGCGGTCTTCCAGCACGAGGTCTCGAGCAAGACCACCTCCGCGCTGGCCTCCACCGGCGCCGGGCACGACGTCCTCGCCACGGCGCACGGTCACCTCAGCACCGCACTCGTCTCAGGCGAAGTCACGCAGCTCGCGCGCAACCTCCCCCTGGCCGCGCAGGCGGCCCTCGGAAGCGCCTACCGCGTCGGCTTCACCGATGCCTTCACCAGCATCCTCATCATCGCCTCGAGCATCGCCCTCATCGGCGCGGTGCTGGCGTTCGCGCTCGTGCGCTCCCGCGACTTCGTCGCCAGCCAGCAGCCCGAGACCGCGGGCGAGGCGGCGGGCGCGGACCTCGCGACGGTTTGAGCGCTAGCCCGCCGCCGTGTCCGGACGCCGCTCGTAGCCGCCGCACGCCAGCACGGGCAGGCGCGGGTAGCGGGGATACTCGGGCTCCCGGCGCGAGCGCCGGCACAGCGAGAACGTCGAGCCGCGCGTATTGCGCACGAGCTGCTGATGCTCGCAGCTCGCGCACAGGCCGACCTGGGGCGAGCGCTTCTGCCCGCTGGTGCTCGGTGTGGACATGAGGGGAGCTTACGAGCGCAATCAGGCGTCCCGGGCGGTGGCCGCGGATGGCCCACACCGGCGCCTGCGATAATCGTTGCCTATACAACTATGAGCACCTTCTACCGACTGCTCGGCTTTCTCTCTCCCTACAAGCGCGGGCTGACGATCTCGTGGGCGCTGGCGAGCCTGGCGATGGTCATGACCGTCGCTCTCCCCGCGCTGACAGGGAAGGCGGTCCAGGCGATCACCGACGGGGCCAACGGCGGCCACGGACACGCGAACGCCGGGCAGGCCCACGATCGCCACACGCTGCTGGCGCTCTCGCTCGCGATCCTCGGCGTGGTGCTGGCGCGCTGGGGGTTCATGTACTGGCGGCGCATGATCGCCGGGCGTGTCTCGCTCGCCGTCGAATACGACCTGCGCGAGCGCATGTACGGACAGCTCCAGCGCCTCGAGCTCGGCTTCTTCGACCACCAGCAGACCGGGCAGCTGATGTCCCGCGCCACCGTCGATCTGGCCGCCGTGCGGTTCTTCCTCGGCTACGGGCTGGTGTTCATCCTGCAGTCGGTGCTCACGATCGCGCTCGCCGGCGCGGTGATGCTCGCGATCAACCCGCGGCTCGGCCTGATCGCGCTGATCCCGGTCCCGTTCGTGGTCGTCATCTCCTACCGCTACGGCCGTCGCGCGCGGCCGGCCATCCAGGAGACCCAGCAGCGCATCGCCGAGCTCACCGCCGACGCCGAGGAGAACATCTCCGGCGTGCGGGTCGTCAAGGCGTTCGCCCGCGAGGACCGCCAGCTCAACCGCTTCCGCGACACCGTGGGGCGCGTGTTCAGCCAGGCGATGGTCGCCACGCGCCTGGAAGCGACGTACAACCCCGTGATCGGCTTCCTGCCCCAGCTCGGCCTCGCGGCCGTGCTGCTGCTCGCCGGCGAAGCGGTCATCCACGCTCACCTCACGCTCGGTCAGTTCACCGCCTTCTACCTCTACGTGAACATGCTGATCACGCCGATGCGCTCGCTCGGCGTGACGCTCAACCTCGCCCAGCGCGCCACCGCCTCGGGCGCGCGCATCTTCCAGCTGCTCGATCGCGAGCCCCACCTGATCGACGCGCCCGGCGCCCGCGAGCTGCCCGCTGGCAACGGCCGCGTGCAGCTCGACCACGTGACGCTCCGCTACGAGGATCCGCACGACGAGCTCGGCATGAGCGCGCTCGAGCCGGTGACGCCCACCGCCCCCCACAGCGGGCGGGCGGTGCTGCGCGACGTCGAGCTGGACGTGCCCGCGGGGCGCACCGTGGCGCTCGTGGGCCCCACCGGCTCGGGCAAGACCAGCCTGGTGGCGCTGATCTCGCGCCTGTACGACCCGGTCGCCGGGGCGGTGCTGATCGACGGATTCGACGTGCGCGAGCTCACCGTGCGCTCCGTCCGCGCCGCCGTGGCGGTGGTCAGCGACGACCCGTTCCTGTTCTCCGCGAGCGTGGCCGACAACATCGCCTACGCCCGGGCGGGTGGGCCTCCAGTCCCGCGGGACGAGATCGAAGAGGCCGCCCACCGCGCCCAGGCGCACGAGTTCATCACGCGTCTGGCCCACGGCTATGACACCGAGGTCGGCGAGCGCGGCGTGACGCTGTCGGGCGGCCAGCGCCAGCGCCTGGCGATCGCCCGAGCGCTGGTGGCGAACCCGCGGGTGCTGATCCTCGACGACGCCACATCCTCGGTGGACGCGTCCACCGAGCGCAGCATCAAGCGCGCGCTCACCGAGGCGATGGCCGGGCGCACCACCTTCGTGATCGCCCACCGCCTGTCCACGATCGAACTGGCCGACCAGATCGTCGTGCTCGAGCACGGGCGGATCGTCGCCGAGGGCAGCCACGACGAGCTGCTGGAGCGCTCCGAGCTCTACCGCGAGATCGTGGCGGGCACGTCCTCGAGCGCCCCCGCACCCGTGATCCTCGGCGAGCGCATGCTCGCGCTCGGCACGGGCACCGAGACGGACACCGGGGGCCGGCTGTGAGCCGGACGCGCACCGAGACGACCCGCGAGGCACGGCCGTGAGCGCCCGGGGCGGCATGGGCATGGGCGGCGGCCGCGGCGGCGGGGCACGCGCGGGCCTCGGCCCGGGCTTCGGTCGCGGCGGAACGGGCTGGACCGGCGAGCGCGCGAGCCGCGAGAGCCGCGGGCGCAACCTGCGCGGCCTGCTGGCGCTGCTGCGCCCCTACCGCGCGCGCACCACCGCGGCGCTGCTCGCGCTCGTGCTCGGCACCGCGGCCTCGCTGGCGCCGCCGCTGCTGGCCAAGCTCGCGATCGACTCGGGCATCGACAAGCACGACCTGCACACGCTCGAGCTCGTGGTGCTCGCCTTCCTGCTCTCGGCGCTGCTCGTGTGGCTCACCACCTACGCCCAGACATACCTTGTGGGCTGGGTGGGACAGCGAGCGCTTGCGGATCTGCGCATCCGCATCTTCGAGCACCTGCAGAGCCAGCCGATCGGCTTCTACGAGAGCCGCCCCGCCGGCGTGCTGATCTCGCGGATGACCAATGACGTGGAGGCCCTGGAAAGCCTCGTGACCGACTCGGTGGTGACGCTGTTCCAGTCAGGTCTCACGCTGATCGGCGCGGTCGGCGTGCTGCTCTACCTCGACGTCAAGCTGGCGCTGCTGACGTTCTGCGTGGTGCCGTTCGTGCTCGGGGCCAGCATCTGGTTCCGACTGGTCTCCGCCGGCGCCTTCCGGCGCACGCGTGAGACGATCGGGTCGATCACCGGCTACCTCCAGGAGACGCTGTCGGGCATCCGCGTGGTGCGCAGCTTCGGGCAGGAGCCCGCCCACGAAGCCCGCTTCGCGGAGCTCAACGAGGACAACCGCGTGGCGAACATGGTCACCGTGCGTCTCAACGCCACGTACTTCCCGGGCGTGGAAATGCTCTCCGGCGTCGCGCTCGCGGTGATCGTGCTCTACGGCGGCTACCAGGCGATCGACGGCCACATCACGGTCGGCACGGTGGTCGCGTTCGTGGCCACGCTGTCGTTCCTGTTCGAACCGATCCAGCAGCTCTCCCAGCTCTACACCACCTACCAGTCCGGGATGGCCGCCCTGGAGAAGATCTTCCAGCTCCTCGACGTCCAACCCACGCTCCAAGACGCCCCGAACGCGCCCGCCCTGGGGCCGATCCGCGGCGAGGTCCGCTTCGACGACGTGTCCTTCGCCTACCGGCCGCGGGCGCGCGGGCGCGGGCAGAGCGCAGCCCACGCGGCGCCCGGCGGCAACGGCAATGGCAACGGCGCGGGGCCGCTCGCGCCGACCGAGCCGGAGGAGGTGCTCGCGCTCGAGCACGTGGACCTGAACGTGCCCGCCGGCCAGACGATCGCGCTGGTCGGCGCCACCGGGGCGGGCAAGTCGACGATGGCCAAGCTCGCCGCCCGCTTCTACGACCCCACGCGCGGGCGCGTGCTGGTCGACGGCCACGACCTGCGCGAGGTCTCCAGCCACTCGCTGCGCTCGCAGATGGGGATCGTGCCGCAGGAGGCCTTCCTGTTCTCGGGCACCGTGCGCGAGAACATCGGCTTCGGGCGCCCCGACGCCGACGACGAGCAGGTCCGCGCCGCCGCCGCCGCGGTGGGCGCCGAGGAGTTCATATCCGAGCTGCCCCGCGGCTTCGACACCGAAGTGGGCGAGCGCGGCGCCCAGCTGTCGGCCGGCCAGCGCCAGCTGATCGCCTTCGCCCGCGCCCTGATCGCCGACCCCCGCATCCTGATCCTCGACGAGGCCACCTCCAACGTCGACCTGCACACCGAGGGCCGCATCGAAGCCGCCATGCGCCGGCTGCTCACCGGGCGCACCTCGATCGTCATCGCCCACCGCCTCTCCACCATCCGCCAGGCCGGGCGGATCGTCGTGCTCGAGCACGGTCGTATCGCCGAGCAGGGCACCCACGATGAGCTGATCGCCGCCGGCGGGCGCTACCACGAGCTGTACCGCGACTGGACCTCGCAGGCTGCGGCGTAGCAACCGGCTCTTGCAGCCCCTGTCCCCCACCCGCCCAGCGGTCCGTGCGCTGTGTGTCGAAATGCACACACCGGCGGGAGACCTCCCACTAGTTTGATGAAAGGGAGTTGCCTGCAACGGAAAAGCAAGGGGACTGAGATGCTGAACGACATAACGCAGGAGGTCGGCTGTGACGGCTGCTCCGTATCCACCGCCGAGGGCGAGATGGACGCCATCGCCAGCGCCTGGCTGGTGGACGCGCATGCCGTGCCTCGCCGGCACATCTGCCCGGTGTGCCTTGCCAGCGCAGGCGAACTCAGCGCACAGCGCCCAGAGTTCGGGCGCGATGGCGCGCGGATCGGGACACCACGCCGTCACACGCGAAACCTCGGACTCGCGCCGGGGTGAACGCCTCTGCCGTTTCGGCGTCTACGGACACGATCCTCGCCGGGTCGTAAGCGACGCCGCGGCGAGGGTCCGGCGCGTGAACCGCTCGGCCTACGGCCTTATGATCGGGAAGCGGTCCTACCGGCCCTTCCAGCGTCACCCGCCCAGGAAACGCGCACCCCTAGCACTGAAGACAGCCATGCATAGTGAGTGTGGGCGATGGCGCGGAGGGCGGCCCGACGCCGACGCCGTTGGTTGCCGTGACGGTGAACGTGTAGGTCTTGTCGAGCGTAAGCCCGGTGACCGTGATCGGGCTGCCGGTACCCGTCGCCGCGGCAGATACCCCGCCGTCGGATGAGGATGCGCTGAGCGCATAGGACTTGATGGGAGATCCGTTCGAGGCCGGAGCCGTGAAGCTGACACTCGCTTCACCAAAAGCCACTTCAGTGGCGCTCACCACAGCAGGCGCGCCGGGGACGCCGATCGGGGTGACGGCGTTCGAGGGTGCCGATGCAGGCCCCGTGCCCACGTTGCTCGTGGCAGTCACCGTGAAGGTGTAGCTCGTTCCGTTTGTCAGGCCCCCGACCGTGATCGGCCCGCTGCCACCGAAGGCGGTCGCGCCTCCCGGCGACGCGCTCACGGCGTAGAGCAACACGACTCCGCCGTTCGCCGGCGCCGCGCCGAAGTTGATCGTCGCCTTCCCTTCCCCGGCAAGTGCGGTCACGCTCGTCGGCGCGCTGGGAACATCGTAGGGGGTCACGGCGGCAGAGGGTGCGGACGCTGGCCCCGTGCCGATGCCGTTGGTAGCGGTCACCTTGAACGTATACGCGGTCCCCGGTTTCAGGCCGGCAACTGTGATCGGGCTTGCGGCGCCTGTCGCGATCCTGCCTCCGGGCGATGTCGTCACGGTGTACTCGGTGATCGGCGACCACGGCGGCGACGGAGGCGGCGTGAAGCCAACCACCGCCTCGCCACGACCCGCGATCGCGACGGCGTCGGTGGGCGCATCCGGGCTCGCCGCCGGCGTCACCCTGTTCGACGGGGTCGACGGTGCCCCGGTGCCGATTTCGTTCGTGGCCTTCACATCGAACACGTAGGATGTGCCGTTCTTGAGACCTTTCATCGTGATCGGCGACGCCCTCCCGGTGGCGTGCTCGCGACCGGGGAAGGCCGTAACCGTGTAGCTCTCGATCGGCGACCCGCGCCGGGGCGCGGCGAAGCTCACCGTCGCCTGATGATCGCCGGCAGCAGCCCTGACGCTGGTCGGCCGGCTCGCGTTCTGTACACATGGGCCCCCAGCTGAACAGTTTGCCCTGTAGGTCAGGAGCACCCAGCCATTTCCGTGCTGCACTCCGGTCCGCAGGACCGCGCCGCTCGGGCCGTAGCTGCTTCCACCACCGCCGCCGCCGCCGCCCAAACCTTGGTACGGGTTTATGGAGTAGCTAAACCCAGGGCCTGCTTCGCCGCCGCCGCCGCCACCACCACCATAGAAGCCGCCTCCTCCTCCGCCGCCGCCGCCGCCGATCCCCGGAGGAGAGCCGGGGTCCCCACAGCAATTCCATACCCAGCTGCCGCTGCCGCTGCCGCCGCTGCCGAGCACGCCGGCTGTGCCGTAGTAGTAGCTGTTGCAGCCCTCACTGTTGCCGCCAGCAGACTGAGTGCCACCGTACCCGATGCCTTGCGGCGTTTCGAGCGCGCCGGGGTCCGAGTCGATTTCCCACGGGTTCAGCGGCGCCCACGCGAAGTACAGACAGGCGGACCCACCGCCGTTGGCGCCGACCTCGCCACCGCCGGCACCGCCGGCGCTGTATCCCGGTGACTTGCCGCTGCTCCCTTCGCCGCCGCCGCCGCCACCACCACCGGCTACGAGCACCCTGTTCTTCAACCCAAAGGGGAACACGCGGATATCCGAGGCGCCACCGCCACCGCCGCCGTACCATGTCCCGAGCGCGCCGACGCCGCCGCCCGCGCCGCCGCCATTCCAGCCGCCACGGGCGTTCTCGGGCATGCCGCCGAGATTGATCTGGAGGAGCTCGCCCGGTTTGACCGCGAGCTTCGCCTTCACCTCACCGCCCAGGCCGCCCGCCCCCTGCTCCGCAGCGTTAGCGCCCTGAGCGCCGTACAAGCGGACGTTCAGCGAGTACACGCGCCGCGGCACCACCCAGAACTGGGGGGTACCTTCGTTGCCATACAGGCCGTCATAGACGACGATCAATGCCTTTGCCGCTGCCGGCGGCGCCCCGATCGGGCCGAGGTTGACGAGCGTCGAGCCGGCCAGAGCCAGCACGGTCACAAAGACGGCACGCCTGGTGTGCAAGGAGCGGATCAGTTCCCCCGTGATCGGTCTTTCGGCGAGTGCGAGATCCTACCACCCGCCGGGCTGGGATCACGACGGGCCCAAACCCTGGCCCACAGCGCCCTCAGGAACTCGAAATGCCCGGTGTTGACGGGGCGCAACCGTACTCCGGGACAGGGACTCGAACCCCAAATTCCTGCTCCAGAGGCAGGCGTGTTGCCAATTACACCATCCCGGACCGAGCGCTCAAGGATAGCCGCCGAGGCGTTACAGCGGACGCCCTGAGAGGCGGGCGCACCGCACCGCTGGACCGAGGCTCAGAACGCCGCCGGCTGCCCGTTGGGCGCGAAGTACGCGGTGATCGCGTCCTCGAGGCCCGGGTCGAGCACCAGCAGCACCTCGTCACCCGCCTCGATGACCGTGTCCGCCTTGGGTACGAAGCCGGAGCCTTCGCGCAGCACGGAGATGATCAGGCTGCCCTCCGGGAGGTTGATGTCGTTGACTTTCTCGCCGACGGTGGGGGCGTCGGGGGCGACCTCGAGCTCGATGATCTCGAGGCGCTCCTCTTCGAGCGCCAGCAGGTGCACGAGCCCGTAGCGGGGCACCTCGTGCTCGATCAGGCGCAGGATCAGGTCGGTGGCGGAGACCGCCGGCTGGATGCCCAGCAGGCGGAAGTGGTCGTGGTTGCGCGGGCTGTTCACGCGCGCGATGATCCGTTCGCACAGGTACTTCTCCTTGGCGACCTGGCATACGAGGATGTTGTCCTCGTCATCGCCGGTCACCGCGATCACCAGGTCGGCGCGCTGGATGCCGGCGCGCTCGAGCACCCACAGCTCGGTCGCGTCGCCGTACTGGATGGCGTGCTCGAACTCTTCCTCGTTGGCCAGGTAGCACGTGCGGGAGGACTCGATCACCGTCACTTCGTGGTCCTTGGAGATCAGCTCCCTGGCGAGGTTGCGCCCGACCTTGCCGGCGCCGGCGATGATCGCGTACATGGGCTAGGCCGCCTCGGGTTCCATCGCCCGCGGGCCCGCGAGCGCCCGCTCGAACATGTCGATCGCGTGTTTGGTCGGGGAGATCGTCTGCAGGCCCTGCTCGCCGTACCAGTCGGCGCGCGCCGGGTCCATCACGCGCACGATCACCTTCTCGACGCCGAAGCGCTTCTGGGCGATCTGGGCGATCACCAGGTTCGTGTTGTCGCCGGCGGTGGAGGCGATGAACGCGTCGGCCCGCTCGATCCCCGCCTGCACGAGGGCATCGGTCTCGAGCGCGGTGCCCACCGTGAACTGGCCGCCGGAGTCCTCCCAGCTCCTGCCCTGGCCGGCGTCCAGCCGCTCGTGGGAGAGCGGATCCTCATCGAGCACCGAGACCTCGTGCCCGGCCGCCAGCGCAGACTTGGCGACAGCGGCGCCGACGCGGCCGGCGCCGACGATCAGGACGAACATGCAGCTTCACAGACGAGCATACGAGCGCAGGTTAGACGATCGGAGCGCCGGGCCGGTGGGCACGCCTGGCGAGCTCCACGCGCGAGTCGCGCGCGGCCGGCGCCGTGACGATCACGCGGCAGCTCGCCTTGCGCACCACGTACTTGGTGACGTCCCCCACGTAACCCTCGAGTGGCCCGCCCCGGCCCCCCAGGCGCGCGCCGCCGCGGATCGTTGACGGTTCCTCGGCGCCGAGCACGATCGCCTCCACCCCACGCCGGCGCGCCTCGTCCACGATCGCGTAGCCGGCGCGGCGGGTGCGCACGGTCGCGGTCGCCACCTGTACCCCGTTGTACTCCTCGCCGACCGCCTTCGCGCGCGCGAGCACCTGGCGGGCGTGCTTGATCTGCGCCTCGGGCAGCCGCGCGTCCAGCGGCAGCGACATCGGGATCACGAACATCCACACCGCCTCGATCGTGGCCGCATCGATCGCCGCCGCGTCGGTCTGCTCGGAGGACACCAGCAACGCGGCAGTCTGCACGATGTCGTCGTCGAGGTCGGTGCCGAACAGCGGCACGAGCACCGAGCCGTAGTCGCGCTCCTGGGTCGGCTCGGCGCGCAGCACCTGCGGTGCGACGGTCACGCGCCGCAGCAGGGAGGTCTCGTCGGCGCGCCGGTAGATCACATACAGGGCGAGGCCGAACAGCATCCAGCCGAGTCCGACGTAGCGGGCCTGTTCGTGCAGGACCAGCACCGCCACGAGCCCGGCCGCCGACGCGAGCGCCCCGAATGCCGCCGGCAGGGGCAGCTCGCCGCCCCTCAGCTGCACCGACAGGGGGATCCGGTAGGGACGGTCGCGATCGGGCTCGGTGTAGCGCAGACGGCAGATCGACAGGTGCGCGATCGTGAACGCGAGGGTCGCGCCGACGGCGTAGATGCCGACGAGGAAGTCCAGGTTCTCGGTGGCCGCCAGCGCGGCGGCGAACAGACCGGCGAGGATGATCAGCACGTACGGCGTCGAGCGCACCGGATGCAGGCGCCCGAGACCGCTGGGGATCTGGCGGTTGGTCGACAGCGAGTAGGCCAGGCGCGAGAGACCTAGCATCGCCGAGTTGGCGGCTGCCACCAGCGTCACCGCGGCGGTGGCCGCGATCACATACATCAGCCCCTGCCCCAGCCAGTGCGGGTGCACGCGGCTGACCACGCCGATCATCGGGTCGTTCAGGTAGCGGGTGGCGAGCTCGGTGTGCCCGTCGTGCACCGGCAGTGCCGTCAGGGCGACGAGCGCGATGCCGACGTACAGGAACGCGACCGTCGCCGTCGTGCTCCCCACCAGGCGCTTGAGCCCCGCGCGGCTGATGCGCACGTCGCCCGCCAGGCCCGAGGCGGACTCCAGGCTGGTGAAGGCGATCACCACCACGGTCATCGCGAAGATCAGACGCGACCAGGTTGGCGCGGTGCCCAGATGGATCGGGTTCAGCAGCGTATGCGGGTCGAAGAACAGGATCAGCCCGAGCACCACGATGAACGCCTGCAGCGCGAGGTCGCACACGAGCAGGATGCCCACACGGCGAATGCGGCGGGCGCCGAAGCCGCGGATGTTGCTGAGCACGATCAGCGAGATGAACGCCAGCGACAGCGCCAGCGCGGCGCCGCGGTCCCCGAGCGGGCTCCAGAAGACCTTCAGGTACTGGGTCGCGGAGAAGGCCGTGACGGCGATCAGGATCGTGTAGTCGAGCAGGATCGCCCAGCCCGCGATGAAGCTGACGAGCTCGTTGAAGGCATAGCGCGCGAACACCGTCGAGCCGCCCCGATCCTGGTGCAGCGAGGCCCCCTCCACGTAGGTCATGGCCGTCACCATGTAGAGCACGGCGGCGATCAGGAACACCAGCGGCGTGAGCCCCAGGGCGTGCCCGGCGATCACCCCCAACGAGAAGTAGATCGCGCTCGCCAGCGAGGAGTAGACGATCGTGAACAGGATCGGCGAGCCGATGCTGCGCCGGGCGACCTGCCGCGAGCGCGTCGCCAGCTCCGATTGCTGCCCCCCGTTCGTGCTCAAGCGCCGCGTCTCCTTCGCACTTCCACGTACCACCGTCCGGCGCCCGCCGCGATGAACAGCGCGCCAAGCAGCAGGCGCGCGGAGATCGAGCCCGTGCCCACGCTCAGCGCCTCCACGATCAGGGCCAGCCCGATCGCGATCATCGCCAGCGAGAGCACGAACGTGCCCACGCGATGCACCTGCCTGCCGTTCATCTCATCTGAGGTTATTCCGGTGGCGGTCAAGCTGTTCCGGGCCGTGCATGCACGGCCCGGCGGGGCCGCACATGTGCTGGCCGATCTTCGATCGGTCCGAGACACGCCGCATGCGGCGTGTCTGACGGACGGCGCATGCGCCGTCCGGGCAGAGTCGCATGCGACTCTGCCCTCTCACACCTCCCATCAGGTGATCAGCGGGATGATCAGGATGGCGACGATGTTGGCGACCTTGATCATCGGGTTGATGGCCGGTCCGGCGGTGTCCTTGAAGGGGTCGCCCACCGTATCGCCGGTGACCGAGGCGGCGTGCGCGTCCGAGCCCTTGCCGCCGAAGGAGCCATCCTCGATGAGCTTCTTGGCGTTGTCCCAGGCGCCGCCCCCGGCGGTCATCAGCACGGCGAAGAAGTAGCCGACGACGATCACCCCGATCAACAGGCCGCCGAGCGCCTGCTCGTCGATCAGCCCGACGATCAGCGTCAGCCCGATCGGCAGCAGCGACGGCAGGATCATCTCGCGCTGGGCGGTCTTCGTGACGATGTCCACGCAGGTGGCGTAGTCGGGCTCTTCGGTGTAGTCCATGATCCCGGGGTGCTCGCGGAACTGCCGGCGCACCTCCTCGACGACGGCGCCGCCCGCGCGCCCCACGGCCTCAATCGACAGCGAGGCGAACAGGCACACCATCATGCCTCCGAGCAGCAGCCCGATCAGCACCGGGGGTTCGTTGATGCCGAAGGAGATCAGGTGTCCCGCCTTCAGCTCGAGTTCTTTCTCGAACCCGGCGAACAGCACGATCGCGGCGAGCACCGCCGAGCCGATCGCGTAGCCCTTGGTCACCGCCTTGGTCGTGTTGCCGACCGCGTCCAGCCGATCGGTGACCTTGCGCACGTCCTCCGGCAGGTCGGCCATCTCGGCGATGCCGCCGGCGTTGTCGGTGATCGGGCCGAACGCGTCGAGCGCGACGATCAGGCCCGTCAGCGACAGCAGGCCCACTGCCGCCACGCCGATCCCGTAGATGCCGGTGACGCCGCCGCCGGCGAGCTTCCACGAGCCGAGGATGCCGAGCACGATCACGATCGCCGGGAGCGCTGTCGCCTGCAGGCCGGAGGCGAACCCCTGGATGATGTTCGTCGCGTGCCCGGTGATCGACGCTTTCGCCGTCTTCTTCACCGGCGAGAAGCGCGTCGAGGTGTAGTATTCCGTCAGTCCGAATAGCAAGGCAGTGACGGCGATCCCGATCAGCGAGCACAGGTACAGACGGCCCCAGCTCGGGGTGTTGACGGTGCTGCCGACCAGCCTGAAGGTGATGTTGCGCATCAGCCAGTAGGTGATCGGCGCGAACACCGCCGCCGCGATCACGCCGGAGGCGATCAGGCCCTGGAGCAGCGCGCGCTCGACGTTGTCGGTTTTGGTGCGTACCGCGAACGTGCCGATGATCGAAGCGATGATCGCCGCGCCGCCGATCACGAGCGGGTAGAGCACCACGCGCGTGGACTCGTGGAAGGTCAGCACGCCCAGCAGCATCACCGCGATCGCGGTCACCGCGTAGGTCTCGAACAGGTCCGCCGCCATGCCCGCGCAGTCGCCCACGTTGTCGCCGACGTTGTCCGCGATCGTCGCCGGGTTGCGCGGGTCATCCTCCGGGATCCCGGCCTCGACCTTGCCGACGAGGTCGGCGCCCACGTCGGCCGCCTTCGTGAAGATGCCGCCGCCGAGTCGGGCGAACACGGAGATCAGCGAGCCCCCGAAGCCGAGGCCGATGAGGGCATCGACGGCCGTCTTCGGGCTGTCGTTGAAGATCGATGTGAGCGCTCCGTAGTAGCCCGCGACGCCGATCAGGGCGAGCCCGACGACGAGCAGCCCGGTGATCGCGCCGCCGCGGAAGGCGACCGTGAGCGCCGGCGAGACGCCCGAGCGGGCCGCCTCGGCGACGCGCGCGTTCGCCCGCACCGACACGTTCATGCCGATGTAGCCGGTCGAGCCGGACAGGATCCCGCCGATCGCGAAGCCGCACGCGACCGCGATGTTCTGGATGAAGATCAGCGCGACGAACAGCACGACGCCGGCTATTGCGATGGTCGTGTACTGGCGGTTCAGGTACGCGCGCGCACCCTGCTGCACTGCCAGCGAGATGCTCTGCATCCGCTCGTTGCCAGGCGACAGTGCGAGTAGGGATCGCGTCGTCACCAGGCCGTAGACCACGGCACACGCGGCGCAAACGAGGGCGACGACGATCCCATGGTTCGTCAGAAAGCTGCTCAACAGAAATCCTCCGCGGTCTGATTTGCGTGCCGCGCGAGGATGTATCGCGCGCACGTCTGACGGCCGGATCACTCAAGGGAAGAGCGTCACCGGCGCAAACGCGCGGGCAGTCTATCGTGCCGGGCGGACCGGTGCCCGCCGGCACAGCGCGCGAGCGCCGGAATGGGCGTCAGCGCCCGGGCACCCAGAGCCTGCCGCTGGACTCCGCCGGCCCGGGGCCGGGCGGTCGCTCGCCCGACGCCGGCTGCTCGCCTGCCGGCGGCCCCGAGGGTGTGCCCTGCCCGCCGGGGGCCTCCGCGCGCGGGTCCGCGGCGGCGGGTGCCCCGGGAGCGATCTCGCGGGCGTAGGACATCTGCAGCCGTGACAGCGCGTCGCGCAGGGGGCCCAGCTCCTGAGGGACACGGCGCTCGAGGATCTCCAGCAGCGCCCGCACGGCGTCGATCGCGTCGCGCACCTGCTCGAGGTCGCGCGCGTCGGAGGGCGCGTCGCCCGGCGGCGCGAGCCGGCGGGCGCCGATGTTCAGCAGCGACACGGACGCCTGGGCGATCACGTCGGTTGCCGTGATGCGGCTCAGTTCCTCTTCGTAGGCCGCGCGGAGCTGCTCCTCGGTGGGCTCGCCGGACCCGCCGGCGCCAGCCTCGCCGGAGGGCTGCCCCGGCCCTGCATCGGCGCCACCTGGGCCGCCCTGCGTCCCGTCTGTGCTCACACCGTCACCTCCTCCGTGTAGCTCGCTCTGGTCTCGTTGACGCTGGCCGCGAACACCTCCTCGCGGGCGAGGCCCGCGGCGACCAGCTGGCGCTGGCGCTGGGCGCCGTTGCGCTCGGGAAAGCTAGGGTCGATCGCCAGCTCGGCGCGTACCGGGGCGGTCCAGCCGAGCAGCCGCTCGATGGCCTCACGCGCCGGGTACTCCCGCGCGCGCTCCAGGTCGATCAGCCGGCCGTCCAGGCCGAAGCGGATCGCGCGCCACATGTTCTCCTCGATCAGCCGCGGCGCCGGGTCCGCGAAGGGCACCCCCTCATCGACCTCGCGCACCGCCTGGGCGATGCACGCGACCATCAGCCCGGCCAGCGCCTCGGACTCCTGGGCGCTCGCCTGCGCGTCGCAGATGCGCACCTCGACGGTGCCGAACCCGAAGTGGGGCCTGACCGACCACCACACCTGGGTGAACTCGACGATCGAGCTCGTCGCGCACAGGAACTCGATGTACTCGCGATAGGCGGGCCAGCCGCCGAAGGCATCGGGGACGCCACAGCGCGGGAAGCTCTTGGTGAAGCTCTGCGTTCGCGCCGAGTGCAGCCCGCTGTCGCGGCCGTCGAGGAACGGGGAGTTGGCGGAGATCGCCAGCAGCAGCGGCAGCACCGGGCGCAGGCGGTCGCACGCCCGCACGGCGCGGTCGATGTCTCTGACACCCACGTGCACGTGCAGGCTGAAGGTGTTGTTGCGCCAGGCGACGTATTTGAGCCCCTCCTCGACGCGGCGATAGTGCTCGGTGTCGATGATCGGCTGCTCGCGGTAGTCGGCCCACGGATGGGTGCCGGTGGCGCCCAGCGCGACGCCCTGCGCGTCGGCGAGCGCGAACAGGCGCCGCCGGCGCTCGCGCTGGCGGGCCAGCGCATCGTGCAGATCGGCGCCGACCCCCGAGATGATCTCGATCTCCGAGGAGATCAGCTCGCCGGCGATGCTCTCGCGCAGGAGCGGATCGTTCTCGGCGGCGGCGCGCATCTGCTCGAAGCAGGGGGCGAGTTCGAGCGTCCGCGGCTCGAGCAGCGAGAACTCCTCCTCCACCCCGACGGTGAGGTCGGCGGCGGCCGCGAAGGTCTCGGCGGCGCGATCTAGATCCAGGCTGTTCATCGCTTGACGTCTGCGGTCGGGTCGTGATCGGGGCGCTCAGCGTCCAGTGTGACGTACGGCGAGCAATGCCCACGGGCGGGCGATGGCTCAGGTCAGGTAGAAGTACAGCGCGTAGAGCAGATCGACCGCCGGGCTGGAGGTGTGGACGGTCACCTCAGGCGGGACGTCGAGCAGCGACTCCGAGTAGTTGAAGATGATCTTCACGCCCGCCTCCACGAGCTCGTCGGCGAGCCCCTGAGCGGCCTCTTGGGGCACGGCCAGCACGCCCACCACGATGTCCTCGTCCTCCACCACCTGGCGCAGCTCGGCGATGTCGCGCACCGCCTGGCTGCCGACCTTGCTGCCGAGCTTGGCCGGGTCGGAGTCGAAGATCGCCACCACGCGAAAGCCGTGGTCGGCGAAGATTTCCGAGGAGGCGATCGCCTGGCCGAGGTGACCGGCGCCGATCAAGCCGATGTTGTGCTGCCCCGCGGTGCGCAGGATCTTGCGGATCTGGGAGACGAGCGCCTCGACGTTGTAGCCGACGCCGCGCTTGCCGAACTTGCCGAAGCCGGACAGGTCGCGGCGGATCTGCGTCGAGTTGACGTGGGTGTAATCGGAGAGCTCCTGCGAGGAGATCGTCTCCTTGCCCATCTTCTTGGCCTGGGTGAGCACCTGCAGGTAGCGCGACAGACGCGCCGCCACGCCGAGCGAGAGGCGCTCGCTCGCGGCGCCTATGGCATCCCGCCCGGGCGCCAAGGCGCCTGTAGTCCGTTCTCCGTAGCTCATCGCCGGGACTCTAGACGCTCCCGTACGAGCGCCTCCGAGACATCGTATTCGCACAGCAGCTCGCCGTCCACCACCACCACGGGGATCCGCTCGAAATACGCGCGGTGCAGCTCGTCGTCGGCCGTGATGTCGAGCTCCTCGAGCGTGAACCCCAGCTCGCCCTGAAGCTCACGCAGAACGCTCATCGCCTGAGCGCACAGATGGCAGTCCGGCTTCGAGTAGACCGTGATCCTCGCCATCGCGCGCTCGGCCGAGCCTACCGGCCGCAGGCGGCGTGAAGCGCGCCGCGCGACCGGCCGGCTCATCGGTGTCCGGCGTCGCGCCGCCGCCGCCAGATGCCGCGCCGTTCAGCCGCGCACCTCGCCCGTGGCGTAGGCGTCGAGCGCCAGGTAGTGCGGATAGGCGAGCGGCGCACGGAAACGGGCGGCGCTGGCGATCATCGCCGCGTTGTCGGTGCAAAGCGCGCGGACGGGCACGTGCACGCAGGCGTCGAGCTCGCGCACACGCTCCCGCAGCAGGCCGTTGGCGGCCACGCCTCCGCCCACCGCCAGGCGCTCGAGCCCGGTGAGCGCTAGCGCCTGCTGGGCGCGCTCGACGAGGCGCCCGACGATCGCCGCCTGATAGGAGGCCGCCAGGTCCGGCGCCCGCGCCCGCGCCGCATCCTCACCCAGCTCGCGCAGCGTGTACAGCAGCGCGGTCTTGACGCCCGCGAAGGAGAAGTCGAGGCTGTCAGCGAAGCGCTGCCCGCGGGGTGCGCGGGCGCGATGCTTCGCGCGGGACCGCTCGCCGGGCGAACCGGGGAACGCGAAGGCCTCGGGGTCGCCGTCCGCGGCGAGCCGCTCGAGCGCCGCGCCGCCCGGATAGCCGAGGCCGAGCATCCTCGCGCCCTTGTCGAAGGCCTCGCCGGCGGCGTCGTCGAGCGTGCGGCCGAGGACCTCATAGCCATCGTGCTCGCTCACCCGCGCGAGCAGCGTGTGCCCACCGCTGGCGATCAGGCACACGAACGGCGGCTCGAACGGGCCCTCCTGCGCCGCCCCGGGGTGCCCCTCGGCGCTCGCGCCGGCGTGCCCGAGGAAGTTCGCCGCCACGTGCCCCTGCAGGTGATCGACCGGCGCGAAGGGCAGCCGCCGGGCGGCGGCGAGCGCCTTGGCAGTGGACAGGCCGACGAGCAGCGCACCGACGAGACCGGGGCCCTGGGTGGCGGCGATCAGCTCGACCTCCTCGAGCGTCACCTCGGCGCGCTCGAGCGCCTGCTCGACGATCAGGTTGACCAGCTCGAGATGATGGCGGGAGGCGATCTCGGGGACCACCCCGCCAAAGCGGGCGTGCGCCTCCTGGGAGGAGATCACGCTCGAGCGCAGCGAGCCATCGCCGTCGAGCACCGCCGCGCAGGTGTCGTCGCAACTGGTCTCGAGCGCGAGGATCGTCATATTGGTCCCACTCTCCCGGGGTTGGGCACGTCGCCCAGCGAGCCTTCGAGCGTCGCGGGCGTGCGCCACATCACCAGCGCGTCCTCGCCGTTGTCCTGGTAGTAGCGCCGCCGCATGCCCGCGGCACGGAAGCCCTCGCGCTCGTACAGGTGGATGGCCACGTCGTTGGAGCGCCGCACCTCGAGCGTGAAGCGGGCACGCTCGTCGCCGACCTGCTCGTACAGCTCCGCGAGCAGCGCCGAGGCCAGGCCCCTGCGCTGGTGGTCGCTGTCCACGGCCACGTTCATCACGTGCCACACGGTGTCGTAGCGCGAGCAGATCAGATAGGCGACGAGGCGCCCCTCGCATACCGCCGCCAGGCAGATGCCCGACTGCTTGGACAGCTCCAGCACGAACATCGCCAGCGACCACGGGGTGGGGAACACCCGCCGCTCGATGGCGATCACCTGCGGCAGGTCCGGGTAGCTGAGCCGCCGAATCTCGACGGCGGGAGACTGCTCCCCCTCCCCCTTCGAAGACGATGTCGAGGACGATGCGATTGAGTGCTCGCGGGCGGATGGGTCGATCATGTGGAGGGACCTGTCGCTGTCCCCGTGGCAATCAAGGCTAGCTCCGCGTCCGGGCGACGCCGGTAGTCGGGCAGGAGCTCGTGGAGGCTCACGGGCGCGGCGTGCGCCCCGAGCTCGCAGACGGCCGCGGCGCTCACGCGGTGTAGCGGCGAGCGCTCCGCGGCGGCGGGGATCCCCGCCGCCTCGAGCTCCGCGCGGTAGCGCAGCGCGCCGTCGCCAACCGCCAGCCAGCGCCGCGGCGCGCCGCCGGCCGCCCGCCCCGCTCGAGCGATGACCCCGGGCAGCTCCTCGGGCGCGAGCGCGGCCGGATCGGTTAGCTCGTGCGGCGGGCCGGGATCGCCGGCGAGGTACGCGGCGGCGAACGCCTCGCCGCGCCGCGCGTCGAGGACGGCGAGCACCGCGCTCGGCGCCGCCGGATCCGGCGCGAGCGCTGCGAGCGCGAGCGCCTGCAGGCTCGAGACGCCGACCAGCTCGGCCGCCAGGGACTGCGCCAGCCCGCGCGCGGTGGCCACGCCCACGCGCAGCCCGGTGAAAGTCCCGGGACCGAGCCCCACCGCGATGCGGTCCACCGCGCTCCAGGCGATGCCCGCGCGTGCCAGCAGCTCGTCGGCCATCTCCAGCAGCCGGGTCGCATGCCCCGGGTGCGCGCCGGCGGGCGGATCGTCGCGCGCGTCGGTGGTCGAGCCGTCGGCGAGGCGCAGCGCGACCGCCGTCGAGGGTGTCGCGGTGTCGAGGCCGAACACGATCATGGCTGCCCGCCCGCGCCGGGCCCCGGCTCGTCCTCGGCGCCGCCGCGCTCCGAGCTGCGCGCTTCGCTGACCTCGATGCGCCGGCGATCGCCGCCGCCGTGGCTGAGCGTCACGCACAGGCGAGCGCTCGCCAGCGCGGCGTGCTCCTCCTCGGGCCACTCCACGAATGCGATTCGCCCCGGCCCGAGGTAGTCGGCGAGCAGCGCCGGGTCCTCGCGCTCGAGTCCCGCCAGGCGGTAGAGATCGAGGTGCGAGACCATCACCCCGGCAGCCGCGTAGCGGTGACCGATGCTGAACGTGGGGCTGGTCACGGGGTCGCTCACGCCGAGCGCCCTGGCGGCACCCCGGACGAGCGTGGTCTTGCCCGAGCCGAGCTCGCCACGCACCAGCACCACGTCCCCGTCGCCGAGAGCCCCCGCCAGCTCGGCACCCAGTGATTCGGTCTCCGCGGGACCGGTTGTTTCGACGCTTCGCAAGGCCACCCGGAAACTCTAGTCCGGGGTGGCCCGCTTGGCCGCGCTCATCTACCCGGGGACCAAAAAAAACCGGCCCGCGGGAGAATGGTGCGCGGGCCGGTCGTTTACTCCTGGAGGGATGGAGACAGGACCTTCATCGGCAGCCTTGCCAGGTGACTTTAGGGCCTGAGCGACTTTTTTCGACACCGCCCGATAAACCCCTCCTCTGCAGGGGAAACGTCAGAGCGGAGCGTCCACTGAGCGTCCAGGGGGCGACCAGCCGGGGGTGCTTGCGCGACGCGCGAGCACCCCCGGCTCGCCCTCAGAAGAGACCGAGCTGGTCGACCTCCGGGCGGTGCTCCGCAGGCGCCTGCGCCTGGCTGTCGGTCGCGGGCACCGGCGCGGGCTCGGGCACCTCCTCGAGCGAGGGCTGCTCGGGCGGGCCCAGCGCGAGCAGCTCCGGAAGGCGTTGGAAGTCCTCGCGCAGCGTCTCGAGCATGCGGGGCGTGTACAGCGCGGCCGCGGGATGGTAGATCGGATACAGGCGCACCGCGCGGGCACCGAGCACGAGCACCTCGGGCTGCCCGTGCAGGCGCGTGATCCCCGTCGGATCCCCGCGCAGGAGCTTGGTCGAGAAGTTGCCGAGCGTGCAGATCACCGTCGGCTGGATCAGCTCCACCTTGCGCAGCAGGTACTCCTGGCAGTTGTCGAGCTCGATCGGCTGGGGATCGCGGTTGCCCGGCGGCCGGCACATGAGCGTGTTGGCGATGAACACATCCGCGCGGGCCATGCCGATCTCCTCGAGCAGCGTCGTCAGGAGCTTGCCCGCCCGCCCCACGAACGGCACGCCCTGCTCGTCCTCGCTCGCACCAGGAGCCTCGCCCACGAACATCAGCTCGGCGTCGGCGTTGCCCGCCCCGAACACGACGCTGTGGCGGGTGGCGGCGAGCGCGTCGCAGCGCACGCAGCCACGCGCCTGCGCGAGCACTTCCTTGAGCGCCTCACGTCGCTCAGACGGGGATCGCTCACGCTCGCCGGAGGGCACCGCGGAGATGGTAATGCTCGTGCTCACAGGGCGCGGGACGGCTCCCCTCGCGACCCGGCGCTGGGCGCCGCACCAGCGGCGGCGGGCCGGGTGAGCGATGATCCAGGCGATGGCATCGACCCCTCAGCACCCGGTCACAGCGCCGTTCGCCGGCGTCGTCGTGGCGATCCCGCACGCGCGCGAGGAGCCGGTGGGCGCGGGCAGCGCGGTGGTGGTGCTCGAGGCGATGAAGATGGAGCACGACGTGCTCGCGGAGATCGACGGCGTGGTGGGCGCCCTGGCGGTGGCTGTCGGGGACGCGGTCGAGGAGGGGCAACTGCTCCTCACGCTCGAGCCCGGCGCCCGCGACGGCCACGACGACGGCGCCCAGGCCGCGCCGCGGGCGAACCGTCCGAACCACGACGAGCAGCCCCCCGGCGAACGCGCGGATGTTCGCGCGGTGCGTGAGCGCCACCGCGTCGGGCTGGACGAGGGACGACCGGAGGCGGTCGCCCAGCGCCGCGAGCGCGGGCGTCGCACGGCGCGCGAGAACCTCGCCGACCTGCTCGACGCGGACAGCTTCGTGGAGTACGGGCCGCTGCTGTTCGCCGCCCAGGAGCGCCGGCGCGCGCGCGAGGAGCTGATCGCGCGCACGCCCGCCGACGGGCTGGTGGGCGGCGTGGGCAGGGTGAATGGCCGCCTGTGCGTGGCCATGTCCTATGACTACACCGTCCTGGCCGGCACCCAGGGCATGCGCAACCACGCCAAGAAGGACCGACTGTTCGAGCTCGCGGAGCGCCGGCGCCTGCCGGTGGTGCTGTTCGCCGAGGGCGGCGGCGGGCGCCCGGGAGACGTGGACATGCCGATGGTCGCCGGCCTCGACTGCCGCGCGTTCGAGCTGTTCGCGCGCCTGAGCGGCCTGGTGCCGCTCGTGGGCATCGCCTCGGGATACTGCTTCGCGGGCAACGCCGCGCTGCTCGGCTGCTGCGACGTGGTGATCGCCACCGAGGACGCGAGCATCGGCATGGGTGGGCCGGCGATGATCGAGGGCGGCGGGCTGGGGGTCTACCGACCCGACGAGGTGGGACCGATCGACGTGCAGCACGCGAACGGCGTGGTCGACCTGCGGGCGGCCGACGACGCGCAGGCCGTGGCGCTGGCCAGGCGCTACCTGTCGTACTTCGCGGACGGGGTGCCCGTGGGGGAGCTCGACCCGGCCGCGGCGACCGCCGACCAGCGACTGCTGCGTGACCTCGTGCCCGAGCAGCGCAAGCGCATCTACGAGGTGCGACGGGTGGTCGAGACGCTGTTCGACCAGGGTTCGGTGCTCGAGCTGCGCGACGGCTTCGGGCCGGGAATACTGACCGCGCTCGCCCGCGTCGAGGGCCGCCCGCTGGGGGTGGTGGCCAACGACCCCCGGCACCTGGGTGGCGCGATCGACGCCGACGGAGCCGACAAGGCCGCGCGCTTCCTCCAGCTCTGCGACGCGTTCGAGCTGCCCGTGCTGTTCCTGTGCGACACACCCGGGTTCATGGTCGGTCCGGAGGCCGAGCGCACGGCCACCGTGCGCCACTTCGGGCGCATGTTCCTGGGCGGCGCCAACCTGAGCGTCCCCACGGGCACGATCGTGCTGCGCAAGGGCTACGGCCTCGGCGCCCAGGCGATGGCCGGAGGCGGCTTCAAGGCGCCGCTGTTCACCGTCGCCTGGCCCACCTCCGAGTTCGGCGGCATGGGCCTCGAGGGCGCCGTGCGCCTGGGCATGCGCCGCGAGCTGGACGCGATCGCGGACGAGCAGGAGCGCGAACGCGCGTTCAACGACCTGGTCGCAGCCGCCTACGAGCGCGGCCGCGGCCTGAACATGGCCGCCTACGGGGAGATCGACGACGTCATCGACCCGGCCGACTCACGGCGCTGGATCGCCACGCTGTTCGACGAGCACAGCGGTCGCTGGTGGGAGCGGGACGGCAAGAAGCGTCCCCAGATCGACGCGTGGTGAGCTGCATCGGGCCTCTGCGATCATCACCCCTGGAGATCACGTCCGGTGATGCGGGCTTTCACTTCCGGGAGAAAGCGAGTCTGCCTTGCGCGCGAACGTCAGCGGGTGCGAGCGGGTGCATCTGATTCATGGCATCGATCAGCGACGACAGGCTCAGCTGTTCCGAGAGGATGGGCACCGCCCGATAGGTGGAGTAACCAGGCGCGAACGCGAGACGGAACACAACTTCGCTGGCGGGCGTGAGCTCCTCGACGTAGCGGGTCTCACCCCAAGCGACCACCCAGTCCCCTCCGGGAAGCAGTCGCGCGCTGCCGCAGCAGATCGAGGAGCGAATGCTGGGATCGGCGATGGTTTCGATCAGTGTGGCCGTTTGTTCGCCTTCGTTGATGCGAAAGCGCACCACGCGCGGTGGACGCACAAAGCGGCTGCCATCGTCCATCACCGACACAGTCCCGTCCGGCCAGGCACGCACGTCGTGCTGAGAGCCGAGGTCCTGCGAGGCATGGGGGTCGCCGATGATCTTCAGGCTTTGCGGTATTTGAGTGCCCCCGAGCTTCCAAACCACGTCGCCGGTGGCAGCTTCGATGTAGTAGACCGCATTGTTCTGGCGCAACGAGATGAGATAGCCGTTCTTGTATGGCATCACCGCGTCGATGTGCTGCCAGTCCCAGACATGTTCGGTCAAACCGGGATAGTAGAAAAGGGTATACGGGTAGTCGATGCTCGCGGCCTCACCTATTCGGCCGGCGGAGCTCCACGAGTAGGCAACCGAGCCATCTGGTTCGATTTCCTGAAAGCTGGCGTCGACGGTGTCCACATATTTGCCGGATAGCAGTACCGGAGCTTCGGTCTGCAAGACGTAGCTGGTGATCAGAAAGTTACCGTTGGCCAGCGGCCAGGCCTCGTGGAAATCCGTGGGCGTGCCGGAGGTGCCGAGGACGTTTGCCAGGTTGCCGTCCAGACCGCGCTGTTCCACACGCACCCTGCCGGGCAGTCCAAAGGCATAGTACCCTCCGGTGTCGAGCGCCCAGGATAGATCGCCGTTTGGATCGAGGTCGGCGTCAACTGCTATCCCTTGAGGAGGGTGATACCACCACACCGGAACGCCGTTGCTGTCGAAGATCGCGACGTAGCAGTGCGCGGGGTTGGCAGCTAGGGGAATGTCTTCACAGGGAGTCATCAGGTAGTACGCCGCCTGCCTGGCTCCATCGATCTGGGCTGTGTACTGGGGAAAAGCGGACGGAAGGCAGCGCACCGTGTATGTCCTCGCGCTGCCACCGGTACCCACCTGAATCGCGAATGCCTGCCCCGAGGCCAGCGTTACGTCCGCCACGAAGTTACCGGTCTGAGCGGGAGCGCCGTCGACCGATACGGGATTGCCTTCGGCGCGGACAGAGACTTCCACGCGTCCGAGCGGTTCGCAGCGGGTCACATAGTCGGGAACGCTCGACGAAAACGACGGCTGCAGCGTGGGCGCCGTGCCGATCACCGGTTCTGCTGCAAGAGCGCAGGCCGGCACGAACAGGCAGCTTGCCAGCAAGCCCGATACCGCCACCGCAATGGCTGAGCGGACGCTGCGCACATACGTGGCCGAGCTCCCCTGCGTCGCGTTGCTCCCCATCCCCGATGTCCGTGGCACACTCGACCCCCTTGGCTTGGTCTGGGGCGCACCTACCCGCGGGCTCAAACGATACACGTGGGCCGGTGCCACGACATATCCAATCAGAACCCGACCATTCAAGGCCCGCTGGCAGGTCAAACCAGCGGCGGCGCGCTGACAGCGTCCGGCAAGCTGGCCGACCACTGGGCACGACTGCACCCGCACCGGGTGCGTTCGTCGGGAGGCGATCGTGCGGCCATCCAAGCTCCCTCGATCATCGACTCCTCGAGCACGAAGCTCGACGCTCTCCGGCGATCGTTTGAGTCGGAATGGGTGACTCGCCATGTGTGACATTGCGCACACACGGCCAAGCCGCTGTTGACAGGCCGCCAGCGTCTGTATCATTGCTCACAGGCCGTCAACGGGTGCGCCCGTGGTGGACCTGACGCAGAGCCGCCGTACATCTGAAGTCGCGCCGGTATCCGTAGGGAACTGGACCGAAGCCGATGAGACCCCACCACCGAACCTCGCTCTGCGCATGAGGATCGTGCGCACCGTCCCAGAGCTGCGCTCGGAGCTCTCCCGGGCGCGCCGCGACGAGCTCACGGTTGGGCTCGTGCCGACGATGGGGGCGCTGCACGAGGGTCACCTGTCGCTGATCCGCCGCGCGCGCGAGCAGTGCGGTGTGGTGGTCGTATCGCTGTTCGTCAACCCCACCCAGTTCAATGAGCGGGCCGACCTCGAGCGCTACCCCCGTGACGAGCGGCGCGACGCCGAGCTCGCCGAGCTCGCCGGCGCGGATGTGCTGTTCGCGCCATACGTCGAGGAGGTCTACCCGCCGGGGTTCGCAACCGCCGTCGAAGTCCGTGGCGTGGGCGAGCAGCTCGAGGGGGCCGTACGCGGGGCCGAGCACTTCCGCGGCGTGGCCACGGTCGTCACCAAGCTCCTGTGCATGGCCCTGCCCGACGTGGCCTACTTCGGCCGCAAGGACGCCCAGCAACTCGTCCTCATCCGCCGCGTCGTGCGCGACCTGAACCTGCCCGTGCGCGTCGAGGGCCTACCCACGGTGCGCGAGCCCGACGGCCTGGCCATGTCGAGCCGCAACGCCCTGCTGAGCCCCGACGAGCGCGCCCGCGCGCTGGCGCTGCCGGCGGCGCTGGCAGCCGCGGCCACGCTGGCCGAGGCCGGTGAGCGCTCGGCACATGCGCTGCTCGACGCCGCCCGCGAAGCCATGCGGGCGTCCGGCGTGGAGCCCGAGTACCTCGCGCTCGTCGATCCCGACACATTCGAGCCGCTCGACGCGCTCGCCGGCGATGCGCTGCTGGCGCTGGCCGCACGGATCGGCCAGGTTCACCTGATCGACAACACCATCCTTTCAGCCGCGCAGAGCTCCAACCAACGACAGGGAGAGGCGATGGCCACATGCAGCGCGTGATGCTCAAGTCCAAGATCCACCGGGCGACGGTCACCGATTGCGACCTGCACTACGTGGGCTCGATCACGATCGACCCCGAGCTGCTCGAGGCGGCGGACATCCTCGAGTACGAGCAGGTCCACGTCGTGGACGTCGACAACGGCGCCCGCTTCGAGACGTACACCATCCCGGGCGAGCGCGGCTCGGGCGAGATGTGCGTGAACGGGGCGGCCGCCCGCCTCGTGCACCGCGGCGACACCATCATCGTCATCTCCTACGGCCAGTACGACTGCGCCGACATGGAGCACTACGAGCCCCGCGTCGTGCACGTGGAGGCGAGCACCAACCGCATCATCACAATCGACGAGCGGGTGGCGACCCTGCTCTCCTAGAGCGAGGCCCGCCCGCCCGTCAACCGGCCAGAGAGGAAGCAACCATGTCCAGCCGCCCAGACCCATCGCTTTCGACGGTCCCTCCCGTGAGCTATGACCGGGTCCCCCCCACCGATCGCCTGCCCATGACGCTGCCGCTGCTGATGGAGAAGAAGCGACTGGGCGACCCGATCGTGATGGTCACCGCCTACGACTACCCCAGCGCCCGGGCCGCCGAGGCGGCGGGCGTGGACCTGGTGCTCGTGGGTGACTCGGCCGCCACCACCGTGCTCGGCTTCACCGCCACCACGCCGGTCGAGCTCGATGACATGCTGGTGCTCGCCCGCGCCGCCCGCCGCGGCATGCGCACGCCGCTGCTGATCGGCGACCTGCCGTTCGGCTCCTACGAGGTCTCCGACGAGCAAGCCATCACCACCGCCATGCGCATGGTCAAGGAGGCCGGCTGCGATGCCGTCAAGCTCGAGGGCGGCGGCGAGACCTCCGCCCGCCGCGCACGGGCGATCGTGAGCGCGGGCATCCCCGTGATGGGCCACGTCGGCCTCACCCCCCAGACGGCCACCGCCCTCGGGGGCTGGAAGGCGCAGGGTCGCACGGCGGCCGCCGCGGCGCGCATCGCCGTCGAGGCGCGGGCGCTCCAGGACGCGGGCTGCTTCGCGCTCGTGTTCGAGGCCATCCCCGCCGCGGTCACCGCGGAGCTGATGCCGGCGCTGGAGATACCCGTGATCGGCATCGGCGCGGGCCCCGCCACCGACGGCCAGGTGCTCGTGTTCCACGACCTGCTGGGCATTCGCGACGGCCTCGGCGCCCGCTTCGTCAAGCGCTACGCCAACCTCCAGCAGGAGATGAACGACGGCGTCGCCGCCTACGCCGAGGACGTGCGCTCGCGGCGCTACCCCGGGCCCGAGCACACATACTCGATCGACCCTGCCGAGCTCGCCGAGCTGCACGGACTGCTCGCGGGCTGACAGGCGAGCGCCGCCGGCGTGCACCCGCGGCAACCACCCGGTCGCTAGGAGAACGGCTCCCCATAGCGCTCGGCGAACGCGAACTCGCCGACGGGGTTGCGCGCGAGCCTCGATGGCCACGGGTCGACGCGGTAGCCGACGCCGATGTGCGCCGCGAGCGCCAGCTCCTCGGGCATCTCCAGCAGGCGCTTGACCTGCGCCTCGGCCGGCACCAGCAGTGTGGTCAGCGCGGCGCCGAGACCTTCCGCGCGCAGGCCCAGCAGCAGGTTCTGCACGAATGGATACACCGACGCGCCGCCGACGATGCTCTGGCGCGGGAGCTCCGCGTCGGTGACCGCCAGGTCGGGGAGGCGCACGCCCACCACCAGGTGCACCGGGACCTCGTCGAGACGCTCGGCGTACTCGTTCGCCCCTTGCACACGCCGAGCGATCGCCGGGTCGAACGCCTCTGGATCGGCGAGCACCGCGGCCCCGCCGGTGCTCTCCATGTACGTCCGCCAACCGGGCAGATAAAGGTCGCGCAGGGCTACCCGCCGATCGGCGTCCGCTACGACCACCACCCGCCACCCCTGGCGGTTGCCGCCGCTCGGCGCGAACCGCGCACTATCGAGCGCCCGCACGAGCACGTCCGTCGGAACCGGATCGGTCTTGAAGCGCCGCGTGGTAGGCGCACACCGCATCGCCTGATCGACGTCCACCCGCTGCAGCCTAGCTGGCGCCGCACGGGGCGACTACACTCGCTCTGTATGGACGTTCAGCCTTGGCCCGAGTTGCTCGAGGAGGATCGGTGGCTCGCCGAGCTGATGGACCGTCGCCTCCAGGAAACCAAGCAGACTCCGGAGGAGTTGCGCGCTCGCGCGCACGAGCTGCGTGCGGAAGCTGAGATCTGCGAAGTAAAGGGCATGCGCGAGGCTGCGCTCGCCCTTGCGGAACGTTACGAGCAGGCCGCCGCGACGCGCTTGTCGACCTGATCGTCAGCGAGCGTAACCGACGAGGGCACGCAGCTCGGCGACGATCTCGTCCTGGCGCAGGCGCAGTTGCAGAACTGCGGGCAGAATCTCTCCGAGTTCGGCCTCCAAACGCCGGAGGGTGCGCATAGCAGCAGCGGGATCGAGGACATCTTGTTCGTCCCATGCTTCCTCGAGACCACGCAACGGACACGTCAGCGCCGGCATCCGTTTGAGCGCCAACGCAGCCGACTCGTGTAGCAGTGCCAGTCCACGATCGTCGTCATCCCCCACCTTGGCGAGCTCGCGATAAAGGTCGGCGGCGGCAGCGTGGGCAAGCATGACGGCTCTGGCTTGGAGGTCGAGCAGCGTAAGAGCCGCAGGCCGATCCGTCATCGCGACCGCAACCGTTCCCGTCCCTTGTCACTGATCTCCCACGTGCCCCGTGGTGAGTGCCTCGTGAGCTCACCTCGTTCGATGAGGCGGAGACGCACAAACGCAGCGCGCTTCTCCCAGCGGATTCCTCCGGATTTCAGGGGACGCCGATCAAGCTCGGTGAGCCTGTCAGCCAACTCCTCGCCGACCGCTTCGACTACCTCACGACTCGGTGCCCTTCCACCACGCCGGTCGAGGTAGCGAAGAATCGGCAGCTCGTACTCGCCCTCGGGCAAAAGCGTCCCAGGTACGGCGCGCACGTCGTCAAAGCCCTCACGCTTGTCTATGCCGAGCAGACGACGCAGGACCGTGTTCGGCGTGTCCACGAGCGGCTCGGCGTGTTGCTTGAGCAGCTCGAACACGTCCTCATCCACGTCGATGGAGCTGGTCACCTAGCCCAGTATAGCCGAATTTAGGTAGATACTCCTGCTAGCTTCGGACACTCCAAGAACTTTTAGTTGCACCTTCGCCCTGGGGTAGGCGCATCAGCTGGCTCCATCGATCAGCCGCAACACCCGCGCCGGCGCCCCCGCCGCGACCGAGAAGGCTGGGATGTCGCCCGTCACCACGCTGTTGGCGCCGATCACGCAGCGCTCGCCGATGCTCACCCCGCTGGTGACCACCACGTTCGCCCCCAGCCAGCAGTTATCGCCGATGCGCGTGGGTCCCCTGCTCTCGAACCCCTGCCACGTGATCGGCTTCTCATGGTCCTCGAAGCGGTGGCTCGCGTCCGAGACGAAGCAGCCGTTGGCGAGCATGCAGTGATCGCCGATCTCCACCAGCTCCTGGGCTGCCACCATCACGCCTTTGTTCAGGAACGTCCCCGCCCCGATCCGCACCCTCGCGTCGCCCGGCGCGGTGATCCACACGCCCGGCTCCAGCAGCGTGCCCGCCCCGATCTCGAGGCGCCCCTCGCGCAGCGCCTCGAGCAGGTTGCCGTGCACCGGCCAGCGCGCGAACGCCTCGCGGCGCATCAGCTCCCAGTGGATGCGAGCGCGGTTCCACGGCAGCGAGTTTCGCTCATACCAGCGCCACTTCTGTGCCCACAGCCGCGCCTGGCGGGCGAGCTCCCCCACGACGCTCAGGCAGCCAGCTTCGCGCGACTCTTGCGGGGCTTGGCCTTGCCCGTGTTCGCTGTGCGGCGTCGGATCGCCGGCGTGAGCAGCTCCGCCAGGAACTGCCCCGTGTGCGACTGCGGCTCGGCCGCCACCTCCTCGGGGGTGCCGACGGCGATCGCCATGCCGCCCTCCTCCCCGCCCTCCGGGCCCATGTCGATCAGCCGGTCGGCGCTCTTGATCACGTCGAGGTTGTGCTCGATCACCACCACGCTGTTGCCCGCGTCCACGAGGCGCTGGAGCACGTCCAGGAGGCGCTCCACGTCCGCGAAGTGCAGGCCCGTGGTGGGCTCGTCGAGGACGTACAGGGTCCTGCCGGTGGCCACCTTCGAGAGCTCCGTCGCGAGCTTCACCCGCTGGGCCTCGCCGCCCGAGAGCGTCGTCGCCGGCTGACCCAGCCGCACGTAGCCGAGGCCCACCGCGTGGAGCGTCTCCAGGCGCCGGCGGACCTTGGGGATGTGCTCGAAGAACTGCAACGCCTCCTCCACCGGCATGTCCAGCACGTCCGCGATCGACTTGCCCTTGAAGCGCACCTCCAGCGTCTCGCGGTTGTAGCGCTTGCCGTGGCACTGCTCGCACGGGACGTACACGTCCGGCAGGAAGTGCATCTCGATCTTGATCTGGCCGTCGCCGCGGCACACCTCACAGCGCCCGCCCTTGACGTTGAAGGAGAAGCGACCCGGCTTGTACCCGCGGGCGCGCGCCTCCTGGGTCTTGGAGAAGAGGTCGCGGATGACGTCGAACAGGCCGGTGTAGGTCGCCGGGTTCGATCGCGGCGTGCGCCCGATCGGCGACTGGTCCACCGCGATGATCTTGTCGAGCTGGTCGATGCCGTGGATCGCCCGGTGGGCGCCCGGCCGCCGGCGCGCGCGGTGCAGGCGGTTGGCCACCGCCTTGTACAGGATGTCGTTCACCAGCGTCGACTTGCCCGAGCCCGAGACGCCCGTCACGCACGTGAGCACGCCGAGCGGGACGTGCACGTCGATGTCGCGCAGGTTGTGCTCGCTCGCGCCCACGATCTCCAGATAGCCGCTGGGCGTGCGCCGGCGCTTGGGCACCTCGATCGTGCGGGTGCCCGCCAGGAACTGGCCGGTCAGCGACTCCTTCACCCGTTCGACCTCCTTGGCGGTCCCCTGCGCCACGATCCGCCCGCCGTGCTCGCCGGCGCCCGGCCCCAGGTCCACGAGGTGGTCGGCCGCCCGCATCGTCTGCTCGTCGTGCTCCACCACGATCACCGTGTTGCCGAGGTCCCGCAGGCGTTCGAGCGTGGCGATCAGCTTCGAGTTGTCGCGCTGGTGCAGCCCGATGGACGGCTCGTCGAGGATGTACAGGACGCCCACCAGCGAGGAGCCGATCTGGGTGGCCAGGCGGATGCGCTGCGCCTCCCCGCCCGACAGCGTGGCCGCCGCCCGGTCCATCGACAGGTAGCCGATGCCCACGTTCTCCAGGAAGCGCAGCCGCTCGGTGATCTCCCGCAGGATCAGCCGCGCCACGTGGCGATCGGTCTCCGACAGCTCGATCTGCTCCACCCACTCCAGCGCCCGGCGCGCCGACAGCGCGCAGAAGTCCTCGATCCGCGTCCCCGCCACCAGCACCGCCCGCGACTCCGCCCGCAGGCGCGCCCCCCCGCACACCGGGCACGGACGCAGCGACATGTACTCCTCGATCTTCTCCCGCGTCCACTCCGATTCCGTCTCCCGGTAGCGGCGCTCGAGGCTCCTGACGATGCCCTCGAAGCGGGCCGCGTATGAGCGCCGCCGGCCGAAGCGGTTCTTGTAGGTGACCTGCACGGGCTCCCCGTTCGTGCCGTTCAGGAACACCTCGCGCTGGTCGTCGTCGAGGTCCTCCCACGGCATGTCCAGGTCGATCTCGTACATCTCGGCGATCGCCTCGGTCATCTGCTCGTAGTAGTTGGACGCGCTGTTCGCCCACGGTGCGATCGCCCCCTCGGCGATCGACAGCGACGGGTCGGGCACCACCAGCTCGGGGTCGATCTCCATCTGCGAGCCCAGGCCCGTGCACCGCTCGCACGCGCCGTGGGGGGAGTTGAACGAGAAGATCCGCGGCTCGAGCTCCACCAGCGAGGGCCCGTGCTCGGGGCAGGCGAAGCGCTCGGAGAAGGTGAAGATCGTGCCGGCGTCCGGCTCCATGCCCGGGAGGATCTGCGCGTTCGCCGCGCGCGCGCCCTTCGCGCCCGTCGCGTGGGCCGGGCCGGTCTCCCCGTCCCCATCGCCCCCCGCGCGACCGTTCCGCGCGCCAGCATCGGCGCGACCCCGCTCGCCGCGGTCCGCCGCTCCCGACCCCACTATCTCCACCTCGATGAGCCCGTCGGCCAGCCCCACCGCCGTCTCGATCGAGTCGGCCAGGCGCTTGCGCACGTCGTGGCGCATCACCAGGCGGTCGATCACCACCGAGATGTCGTGCTTGTAGCGCTTGTCGAGCACGATCGACTCCTCGAGCATGCGGATGCGATCGTCGATCTTCACGCGCGCGAATCCGTCCGCCCGCAGCTCCTCCAGCAGCTTTCCGTACTCGCCCTTGCGCCCGCGCACCACCGGCGCGAGCACCATGAACCGCGTCCCCTCCGCCAGCTCCATCACCTGGTCGATGATCTGCTCCGCCGACTGGCCCACGATCGGGCGCCCGCAGATCGGGCAGTGGGGCTTGCCCACCCGCGCCCACAACAGGCGCAGGTAGTCGTAGATCTCCGTCACCGTCCCCACCGTCGAGCGGGGGTTGCGCGAGGTGGTCTTCTGGTCGATCGAGATCGCCGGCGAGAGGCCCTCGATCGAGTCCACGTCCGGCTTGTCCATCTGGCCGAGGAACTGGCGGGCGTACGCCGACAGCGACTCCACATACCGGCGCTGGCCCTCCGCGTAGATGGTGTCGAACGCGAGGCTCGACTTGCCCGACCCCGACAGGCCGGTTATGACAACCAGCGCGTCACGCGGCAGCGCCAGCGAGATGTCCTTGAGGTTGTGCTCCCGCGCGCCCGAGAGCACTATCTGGTTGCCCTGACCCATTAGAGGAATGATAGGCGGGCGAACAGATGTTCGTATCCCCGCCTCGCGCCACGGGTCGCAGTTTGCGCGGTTTGCACGCCACGGCACCCCGTGCTCGGGGCCGCACACGTGCCCATGCCCGTGCCCGTGCCCGTGCCCGCCGGCCGGCGTGGGCCCGACGCTGGCCGCTACCCCACGAACGGCGAGCTGTATCTCGATGGTTATACAGAAGGGACATCTTCGGACGCCGACCAGCACCCCACGACAAGAATCTGTATAGCGTTGGTTATACAGAAGTCGTCGAGGCGATATGCCCCGACGCCGCCCGCACTCCACCGACGACGTTAGTGCCAGCAGGGGGGCGCCGTTCGCGCCGGGGCTTGTAAACCCAACGCGAACGGCGCCATCGGTCAGGATGCGCTCCGACCGTCAGCCGGTGTCCTCTCCGGCTAGCTCGAGTGCTCCGCCCTGATCTCCAGCGGTTCTTCGCCGGTGAGCTTCTGGGAGGTCGTCAGACCCGCCTGTTCGGCGCCGAAGCCCAGCGTGGCGACGAGGGTGTCCTTCGGGGCTTCTTCGAAGGCTTCGGGCACCTGGATGCCGACGCTTGCCTTGTACTTCACGCTGAACGACGAGGCCATCTTGTCGACCTTCCCGATCGGCGCGATCGCTGACCCGCTCACGACCAGGGCTTCTTTCTGGCCGCCACATTCCGCGCTCAGCAGCGACGGTTCGTGGCTGAGGTCGAACCCGACGGCCACCGACGAGGACGTTTCGGTGACTTCGTCCTTGGTGAAGCCGAGGGTGCCGGTGAGCGAGCTCGTGACGATCTCTCCCGACGGAGCTTTCGCGCTCTGGCAGGGTTCCTTGGTCCCAGAGTGCGCGCAGCCCGTGAGCGTGAGGATCGCGCTCGCGGTTTTCGTACCGGTGTATTCCCCGGTGAGGGTCGTCCCGCTGCAACTCACCTTCGCTCCGGTGGCGCCTTCGAGGGTGGTCTTGCCGCCGGCGCCGGTGAAGTGCCGTTTGGCCCCCGGCCCGGACACCCATTCGTACTTGCCTTCACCGAAGAGTTCTTCCTCGGTGCAGCCCTTGTCTTCGTAGGCGCCCTTGTAGACCCTGTCTTTGCCTTCGCCGGCGCTTTCGGCGCGTACGCATCTGCCGATTTCAGGCAGCGCGAGCTGCGCCTTGACTTCCGCCGAGTCGGCCTCCTCGAGGGTTCCGGTGAGGATGGCCGTGTTGTGACCGGCGGCGGCCGGGACGCCGGAGGCGAGGTCGACGAGCGGATCGATCAGCAGGGAGAGCAGGCCATCACAGCCATTGGCTCCGGGCACCGAGAACGAGTTGCCCACGACCGAGTTGCCCGTGATCAGCTCGATGCGTTTGTCGGCGACGTGGTTGAGGACACCGATGCTCCCGGTGATGGCCGTGTTCGGGGGGGGCGGGTTGGTGGTGCCGGTGGTGAGTTCGACGGCCACCGGTTCGGAGTCGGAGCCGACGAAGCACGCGGCCCCCAGCAGCGGGTTGTCGAGTTTCACCTTCAGCGGCAGGAACACCCCCGTACCCTCGCCGGTGAGCAGGGCTCTGCTGTTGATCTTGGCCGTCCCCGCGAGCTCCGCCGTGGCTGTCACTTCGCCGCCGAGGCCTTCGATCCCCACGAGGCCACCGGGAACGGTGAGCGCGGTCTTGGAGAGCGTTTCACCATTCGTCGCCCCGATCAGTTCTTCCCCGGCGAGGCCGCCCTGGAGGACCACGGGCTTGTTGATCGCCACGGCCTTTTTGCCGAGCACGAATTCCCCGCCGGTGACGTCCGACACGACGCAGGTGGTGACTTTGGGCGCGTTCACCGGACAGTTGGCGAAGGGCGCGAATTCGTGCTGAAGCCCGGCCACCGCGGCAGCCGGTGCACCGAGCCCCACGGTGGCCGCCACTGCGGCCACCGCAACGGCCAATACGTGCCTGTTGAGACGAGTCGAGCGTGCAGGGTCCGCCCCCATTCTCTCCATCATCAAACCACTCCCTCCCGATGTTGTGACGTTTCTCGACGAGGCCCGCAAGATGACATCAGCGGCATCGCGCGTTTACTACACCACAGGCCGGCGATCCTGTCAACCCCCAAAGTAACGACGTGTTTCTCGCCCCGGCGGACGCGTATGACCCCCGGCCCGACGACGCCACCGAGCCGGTGCGGCGGGGTGTCAGCTCGCCGGCTCGGTGGCCAGGCTCGCCGCCTGCTCGGCCCCCACGAACGGCGCGAGCGCGAAGTAGGTGGCCGCCGGCAGCATTTCCGGGAGCTGGCGCACGCGGTCGCGCAACGCCTGGCTGAAGCACAGCTCGAACAGCCCCCCGGAGATGGCTTCGAGGATGACCCTCGGCGGGCGCGCCGGCAGCGAGGTTGCCTGCAGGTCGGGCGCGAGCATCCGCGCGTAGGCGACGGCTCCCTTGGTGCCGCGGTCGGCCGTCCGGTGGGTGGCGGTGAGGGCGTCCACGATCGCCATGTGGGCGAACGCTGGCTCGTCGGCCAGGAAGTCGAACAGCGCGCCGATGCCGGCGCGCACACCGCGCTCCCAGTCGCCCTGCGCGTCACGCGCGTGCTGCACGGCGGCGAGGCTCCTGTGATGGCCGATCTCGTAGGCCACCAGGAACGCGTCCTCCTTGCCGGTGAAGTGGGTGTAGAAGGCCTGCAGCGAGATGGCCGCCGCCTCGGCGATGCTCTCGCACGTGAGACCCGCATAGCCGCGCTCGGTGGTGAGGTTGGCGACCGCATCGAGGATGCGCTCGCGCTGGCTGTGGACGACGAGGCTGCGCGACACGTTGGCGCGCCCGCGCGCGAGCCCCCGTCCTTCGCTGGTGCGCAGGTGCGGATAGAGCGTGCCGGGGGCGCGTCCGCCCACGAGCGCCGCCGGCGGGCGGGCGGCGGCGTGGGGGCGCTCCTGCAGAGCCATCATCGCCGGCGGCACCGGGTAGTAGGAGGTCGCCCACCCGACGAGCGCCGGGATCAGGCCGCTCAACTCCTCGTAGCGGCCGCTCTGCGCCCGCGTGTAGAGGACCTTGTTGAGGCCTCCGATCACCGCCCTGAGCACCGGGTTGGGACCCGGTGGCAGCGCCAGACTCGCTCGCAAGAGCTCTTCGAAGTCGCCCAGGAGCCGCTCGCGGCGGTCGATGCCCGCGGGCCCGGTGGAGCCCGCCTCCATCAGCACCAGGCGCAGGGCGCTGGGGTTCTCGATCGCCCACGCGAACAGCGCGCCGATGCCCGAGCGCGCGCTCGCGGAGGTCTCGCGCTCCTGCAGGTAGGCCGCGGTGACGAGCTCGACGACCTCGAGCGCCAGCGCGTCGTAGGTCTCCAGCAGGCACACCTGCTTGTTGGGGAAGTGCTGGTAGAAGGCCTTGCGCGAGACGCCCGCGCGGGCGATCACGTGCGCGACGGTCGTCTTCGCGTACCCCTGCTCGCCGACGGCGTCGATCATGGCCGCCATCAGCCGCTGACGCTGGTTGCCGGCGACCTGCTCGCGGGAGAGCGAATGCGGCCCCCGGGGCAGCTCCGCGGGGGCGCTTCGACTGATGCTCTGAATGCCGGCCACGGTACCCCCGAACCTAGCGCGTGTGGCGCACCGGCGCAAAGGATCGTACCCGTCGCCGCCTGCCCGCCGGCCGCCGCCCGAAGGCTCGCCCGCGTGGTTACCGACATAGAAATTTATATATGGGTAAGATAAGTGGAGATGACCTCCGCGACCATCCGGCGCACCCGCCTCACGCGCGAGCGGCGCATGGAACAGACGCTCAGGGCCGCACACGCCCTGTTCGCCGAGCGGGGCTATGGACCGGTGACGATGGACGAGGTGGCGGGCGCCGTGGGCGTGACCAAGCCGCTGCTGTACAACTACTTCGGCAACAAGGAGCGCCTGTACCTCGCGTGCATGGAACCCGCGGGGGACGCGCTGGTGGCGGCGGTGGTGGGCGCCGTCGAGCAGACCTCCACGCCGCGCGACGCGCTGCGCTCGGGCATCCACGCGTTCTTCGCGTTCGTCGACCAGGACCGCAGCTCGTGGCGGGTGCTGTTCGACGAGACGCTCCCCACCGAGGGCGGGGTGGCGCGCCGCGTGGGCGAATACCGTACGCGCATCCTCGAGCTGGTGGAGCAGGCGCTGCTGGCGCAGCCGTCGGTGTCCTCGCCGCTGCAGGTGGAGGCGCTGTCCGTCGCGCTGCTGGGCGCGGCTGAGGCGCTCGTGCGCTGGTGGCTGCGCACCGAAGCGCTCACCGCGAGCGCCACCGCGGAGCTGCTCGTGGCGACCGTCGAACCGGGCTTGAGCGCGCGCCTGACGCCCAAGCGCGGGAGCCGTGGGAGCAAGCCCGCGGCCGCCAAGCCGGGCACCCGGCGCGGGGAGAGCGGGCGCGCATGAGCGTCCGTCGCGTGGCCGTGCTCGGCGGCAACCGCATCCCCTTCGCGCGGTCGAACTCCGCGTACGCCGAGGTTTCCAACCACGACATGCTCACGGCGGCCCTCGACGGCCTGATCGAGCGCTTCGGCCTGGAGCACGAGCAGCTCGGCGAGGTGGTCGCCGGGGCGGTGCTCAAGCACCCGCGCGACCGCGACCTCACGCGGGAAGCCGTGCTCAGCACGCGGCTGGCCGCCCAGACCCCCGCCTATGACGTGCAGCAGGCGTGTGGCACGGGCCTGGAGGCGGTGATCCTGGTGGCCAACAAGATCGCCCTGGGGCAGATCGACGCGGGGATCGCCGGCGGCGTGGACACCACCTCGGACGCCCCGCTGGCGCTCAACGAGAGCCTGCGAAAGCTGCTGCTCGAGCTCAACCGCACGCCAGACGCGAAGGGCCGGCTGCGCCTGCTCTCGCGCCTGCGCCCGCGGCAGCTCGCGCCCGAGATCCCCCGCAACGCCGAGCCGCGCACGGGCCTGTCGATGGGCGAGCACTGCGCGATCATGGCCGCCGAGTGGGGCGTGACGCGGGCCGAGCAGGACGAGCTGGCCGCGCACAGCCACCAGCGCATGGCGGCCGCGTACGAGCGCGGCTTCTTCTCTGACCTGATCACCGCCTACGAGGGTCTCGAGCGCGACCAGAACCTGCGCCCCGACTCCACCCCCGAGAAGCTCGCCGGCCTGCGTCCGGTGTTCGGCGGGCCGCAGGGGACGATGACGGCCGGCAACTCCACCCCCTTGAGCGACGGCGCCTCGACGGTGCTGCTCGCCTGTGAGGAGTGGGCCCGCGAGCGCGGGCTGCCGGTGCTGGCGTACTTCACCCAGGCGCAGACCGCGGCCGTCGACCACGTGCACACCGTGCCGGGCACGAGCAGGCGGGAAGGCCTGCTGATGGCCCCCGCGTACGCGATGCCGAGGATGCTCGACCGCGCCGGGCTGGCGCTCGGCGACTTCGACCTGTACGAGATCCACGAGGCGTTCGCCGCCCAGGTGCTGTGCACGCTGCGCGCGTGGGAGGACCCCGTGTTCTGCCGCGAGCGTCTCGGGCGCGAGCAGCCGCTGGGGGCGATCGATCGCGAGCGGCTGAACGTGAACGGTGGCTCGCTGGCGGCCGGGCATCCGTTCGCGGCCACCGGCGGGCGGATCGTGGCCGCGCTGGCCAAGGCGCTGCACGAGCGGGGCGGCGGCCGGGGCGTGGTGAGCGTGTGCGCGGCCGCCGGCCAGGGCGTGGTGGCGGTGCTCGAGGCAGATCCCGAGCCCGCCGACCCCGAGCCCGCCCACCCGGAGCCGGTGAGCGCATGAGCGACCGCTATGCCCAGCTCGTCAACTCGCGCCCGGGCGGGCTCCTGGCGCGACGTGCGGGCCTGCCGCGCCCGGTGGCGCTCGAGCGCCACCGCCCCGGCGATCCGGTGATCCGCGGACGGGTGCTGCTGGGCGGCGCGCCAGGCGGACGCCTGCTCGGGTCGCTCGCCGGCGTGCTGGGGCAGGCGGGCTGCGAGCTCGCGACGATGCTCGACGAGCGCCTCCGCGCGATCGTCGCGGGCGCGGGCCTTGACGCCACCGTGTTCAACGCCGACGCTCCCGGCGAGCAGCGCTTCAAGGCGCTCGTGTTCGATGCCACCGGCATCGTCGACTCCACCGAGCTGGTGGCGCTGCATGCCTTCTTCCACGGGACGGTGCGCCGCGTGGAGCCCTGCGGCCGGGTGATCGTGCTGGGCACGGAGCCGGCCGACTGCGGCTCGGTGCGGGAGAGCACCGCCCAGCGCGCGCTCGAGGGCTTCACGCGCTCGCTGGGCAAGGAGATCGGGCGGGGAGCCACCGTGCAGCTCGTGCTCGTGGCGGGCGGCGCAGAGGAGCAGCTAGCCTCCACGCTGCGCTTCCTGCTCTCGCCACGCTCGGCCTACGTGTCGGGACAGGTGGTCCACCTGCGACATGCCCATGCCCCCGCAGAGCCCGAGCAGCTCGACTGGGAGCGTCCCCTGAACGGGCGCACCGCGCTGGTAACGGGGGCCTCCCGCGGCATCGGCGAGGCGATCGCCACCACGCTCGCACGCGAGGGAGCGCACGTCGTCGGGCTCGACGTGCCGGGCGCGTCCGCTGAGCTTCAGCGAGTGAGCGCCGGCCTGGGGGGCGAGGCGCTGGCGCTCGACGTGACCGCCCCGGACACACCCGGCGTGCTCGCCGAGCGCTTCGCCGGCGGGCTGGACGTGGTCGTGCACAACGCGGGCGTTACGCGGGACCGCACGCTCGGAAAGATGCCCGTCGAGCGCTGGAGCGAGCTGATGGAGATCAACCTCTCCAGCCAGGAGCGGATCGACGACGCGCTGCTGGCGGCGAGCGCCGTGAACGAGCGCGGCCGCATCGTGTGCGTGTCCTCGATGAGCGGGATCGCGGGCAATGCCGGCCAGACCAACTACGCGACCTCCAAGGCGGGCGTGATCGGCAGGGTCCAGGCGCTCGCCCCCGAGCTGGCCGAGCGCGGCGTGACCATCAACGCGGTCGCACCGGGGTACATCGAGACGCAGATGACCGCCCGCATGCCGATTGCCATCCGGGAAGCCGGCAGGCGCATGAGCAGCCTCTCGCAGGGTGGACTGCCGATCGACGTGGCGGAGACGATCGCCTGGCTGGCGCATCCCGCCTCGGGCGCGGTCAACGGCAACGTCGTCCGCGTGTGCGGCCAGAACCTCCTGGGGGCGTGATGGCGACGCGCGAGCTCGATACCCCGCCCCGCATCCTGGAGCTGTACGCGCGCGCTCTCGCCCCGCTCGTGCCCGGCGCATCGCGGCTGCCATGGGTGGCCGGAGGCGGAGAGGAGATCCCCGACCTGGCGCTGTCGCTGGCGCACGTCCGGGCCGACCCCGCCCGCGTTGCGAGCTACCGCCGCGTGTGCGCCTTCCCACCCGGCTCCGAGCTGCCCGCCACCTACCCGCACGTGCTGGCCTTCCCGCTGCACCTGGCGCTGATGGCCGACGGTGATTTCCCGTTCGCGCCGGTCGGCCTCGTCCACCTGGCCAACCACATCGCCCAGCAGCGCCCCATCATGCTCGCCGAGCGCTTCGACCTGCGCGTGTGGGCCACCCCGCTCGAGGCCCACCCCCGCGGACGGACGTTCTCGCTCGTGACCGAGGCGCGTGTCGCGGATGAGCTCGTGTGGCGCGAGCTGAGCACGATGCTGCACCGCGAGGCGCCCACGGATGCCCCCGCGGGCGACGGGGCCGGAGCTGGCGGCGAGCATGCCGGCGGGCACGCCGAGCACGAACCCGGTCAGGCGCCCGAGCCTGCCCAGGCACCCGAGCCGCTCTCGGCGGCGGCGGCCGTCCGTGCCGAGTGGCGCCTGCCGGGCGACCTCGGACGCCGCTACGCGGCCGTGTCCGGCGATCGCAACCCCATCCACCTGCACGCGCTGGGCGCACGCGCCCTCGGCTTCCCGCGGGCGATCATCCACGGCATGTGGACGAAGGCGCGCTGCCTGGCCGCCCTGCAGGAGTCCGCCGGCGGGCCGCCGGCCGCGCCCCTCAGCGTCGAGGTGCGCTTCCGCCGGCCGATCCCGCTGCCCTCGAGCGTCGGCTTCGAAAGCGCCGGCGAAGGCGACACGGTGCGCTTCGGCGTGCGCGACGCGAGCGGCGCCACCGAGCACCTCGACGGGCACATGGAGCCGCTCGAGGACATCACACGAGCGCGGGAGGAGCTGCAGTGAACACCAGCGAACGCGGCATGGGCCTCGGACTGCGCGCGCTCAACCGGCTCGCCGGCTCGGAGCTGCTGGACAGGGTCGGCCAGCGGGGGCGCGTCGAGCGCTGGGTCTTCCAGGGAACCCGCCGCGGCTTTCGCGCGGCGGAGGCGACCAGCCGTCGCTTCAGCGCCGCCGCCAGGCTCACGCGTCCCGTGCGCCAGGGGCACGCGCGGGCGTCGGAGCTGTTCGATCTGAGCCTCGACGAGGAGCAGCAGATGCTGCGCGAGGCGATCGGGGCGTTCGCGGCCGAGCAGGTACGCCCGGCGGCGCTCGCCGCGGATGACGCGTGCGCGACCCCCGTCGAGCTGCTGGCCCAGGCGAGCGAGCTGGGGATGACGACGCTCGGCGTGCCCGAGGAGCTCGGCGGCGTGATGGCCGAGCGCTCGGCGATCACGAGCGTGCTCGTGGCCGAGGCGCTCGCCCACGGCGACGTGGGTATCGCGCTGGCCGCGCTGGCACCCGGCGCGGTCGCCACCGCGCTCGGCCTGTGGGGTGACGCCCTGCAGCAGAGCACCTACCTGCCGGCGTTCACCGGCGAGAGCCCGCCGGCGGCGGCGCTCGCGCTGCTCGAGCCCCAGGCGCTGTTCGACCCGCTGAAGCTCACCACCCGCGCTCGGCGGGAGGCAGGCGAGTGGGTCCTGACCGGCACCAAGACGCTCGTCCCATGCGCCGGGCGGGCCGAGCTGTTCGTGATCGCGGCCGCCGCCGAGGGCCTCGGGCCGTCGCTGTTCGTGGTCGAGTCCGCGACCGCCGGCGTGTCCAGCGAGACGGAACCGGGGATGGGGCTGCGGGCGGCGGAGACCGGCAGGCTGACGCTCGCGGGCGCCCGCCTGCCGGCGAGCGCCCTGCTCGGCGAAGGGCGCAGCGAGGTTTACCTGGAGTGCGTGCAGCGCGCGCGGATCGCTTGGTGCGCGCTCGCCGTGGGCGCCGCCCAGGCGGTGCTGGACTACGCGATCCCCTACGTCAACGCACGGGTGGCCTTCGGCGAGCCCATCTCCAACCGCCAGGCGGTGGCCTTCGCGGTGGCCGACGTGGCGATCGAGCTGGAGGGCATGCGCCTGCTCACCTACCGGGCGGCCAACCGCGCGGACATCGGCGCGAGCTTCGACCGCGAGAGCGCGCTCGCGCGGCGGCTGTGCGCGGACAAGGGCGCGCGCATCGGCTCCGACGGCGTGCAGCTCCTGGGCGGCCATGGGTACGTGAAGGAGCACCCGGTGGAGCGTTGGTACCGCGACCTGCGTGCGCTGGGCGTGATGGAGGGCGCCCTGCTCGTTTAGACGGTCCAGGGACCCCACGACGATGATCAGCCTCGAGACCCCCAAGAAGTTCAGGCCGCTCGTCAGCCAGGCCCACCAGGTCGCCACGGAGGTGTTCCGCCCGATCTCGCGCAAGTACGACCTGGCCGAGCACGAGCACCCCAAGGAGCTCGACATGCTCGCGTCGCTGATCGACGGCATGAACGCCGGCAGCGACATGGGCGGGGCGGGCGCGGCGGGCGTGCGCCGGGATCGCGCACCCGCGGGCGAGACCGCCAACCGCAACGGCTCGAACCTGTCGACGGTGCTCGGCGTGATGGAGCTCTGCTGGGGCGACGTGGGCCTGCTGCTGAGCATGCCCCGGCAGGGCCTCGGCAACGCGGCGATCGCCTCGGTCGCCAACGAGGAGCAGCTCGCCCGCTACGACGGTCGCTGGGCGGCGATGGCGATCACCGAGCCGGAGGCCGGCTCGGACTCGGCGGCGATCCGCACGACGGCGGTGCTCGACGGGGACGAGTACGTGCTCAACGGCGAGAAGATCTACGTCACCGCGGGCGAGCGGGCCGACCTGGTGGTGGTGTGGGCCACGCTCGATCGCTCCAAGGGCCGCGCGGCGATCAAGTCGTTCGTGGTCGAGCGGGAGAACCCGGGCCTGAAGCTCGAGCGCCTCGAGCGCAAGCTCGGCATTCGCGCGTCCGACACGGCGGCCTTCCGGCTGGAGGACTGCCGCGTGCCGAAGGAGGACATGCTCGGCAGCGACACGATCGACGTCAAGCAGGGCTTTGGCGGCGCGATGCAGACCTTCGACAACACCCGGCCGCTGGTGGCGGCCATGGCCGTGGGGCTCACACGCGCATGCCTGGAGGAGACCGCCACGCAGCTCGAGCGGGCGGGCGTGGTGCTCGACCATGGCGCGCCCGCTCACGCCCAGCACGCGGCCGCGGCGCGCCTGCAGGCGATGCAGGCCGACTACGAGGCCGCCCGCCTGCTCACGCTCCAGGCCGCCTGGATGGCCGACAACGCCAAGCCCAACTCGCTGCACGCGTCGATGGCCAAGGCCAAGGCCGGACGCACGTGCGTGGAGGTGGCGCTCGCATGCGTGGAGCTGTGCGGCAGCCTCGGCTACAGCGAGGGCGGACTGCTCGAGAAGTGGGCCCGCGACGCAAAGATCCTGGACATCTTCGAGGGCACCCAGCAGATCCAGTTGCTGATCGTCGCGCGCCAGCTGCTGGGCAAGACCTCGGCGGACCTGTGCTGAGGAACGGCCGGCGCCGCCCCGGCCCTACCCCTCGATCGCCGCGTAGACCTCGTCGATCAGTTTCAGCCGGTCGGGCAACTGGAAGTTCTCGGCCAGGTAGCGCTCGGTGTCGGCGCGCGATTCACCGTTGAGCGCCATGTTCAGCGCGATCAGCCGCGCGCCATCCACGTCTCCGCCCGCTTCTTCCCCGCCCTGGGGCGCCATCTGCGCGGCTACGGGCTGGGCGGCGGGCGCTGCCAGCGCGCTGTCGAGCTCTGTCTCGAACGCACCCTGTTGCGGTTCGGGCTCATAGTGCTGAGGCCCGCCCACCTGCGGCTCATACGGGCGGGGAGCTTCGGCTTCGGCTGCCCCGCCGACACGCCCGGAGGCCGCGTCGTACAGCTCGCTCATGCCGCTCTCCACGGCCGACAGGTCGGCGGCCAGCCGGCCGGCGCCCGCGCGCAGGCTCTCCACCAGCGCGCCCACCTCGCCATCCATCGAGCCGACGTGCTCGACCAGCCTCGCGGTCACCTGGGCGACCGCGCCGACGTGCTGGCGTGCCCGGGTGATCGCCTCCTCGCGCGTCCGGTCCGCGTCGCGGTCGGCGTCCTCGCGCACCTGCCGCGCGTTCTCCAGCGCGTGGCGCTCGATTTCCGCGGCCGCGGTCTCCGCGGCCTGCAGGATGCTCTGCACGTGGGTGCCCGCGGTCGAGGCCACCGACACGTCGCCGCCGCCGGTGATGGCGGTGCGCTGGAGCTGCTCGAACTCGTCGGCGAGCGCCCGCAGGTGCGTGTCCACCGCTGCCGCATCGTAGCCACGCCGGCCGATCGGGAAGTCTCGACGCTCGATTGCCTGCCGATCGAACTCCACGGGGGGATCCTAGGCTATGTGGCCGTCGGAAGTGTGCGCTGTGGCCGCCTGGCCGTCCTGCGCGCCGGATGGAGCCGCGGGTGGGCGGGCCCCCTGTCGGTCGAGCTCGGCCAGGTCGCGGCGCAGCTCGCGCAGCTCATCGCGCAACTGGGCGGCGTACTCGAAGCGCAGATCGTCGGCGGCGGCGACCATCTCCTCCTCGAGCTCGACCGCGAGGCGCTCGAGCTCGTTGGCGGGCATCTCCCACCCCTCGCCCCGCCGGCCCGAGCGTCGCCGGCGCCCGCGCGGCACCTTGGACTCGGCCTGGAGGAACTCGGCGATGTCGGAGATGCCCTTGACGATCGTGGCCGCCGTGATGCCGTGCTCCTCGTTGTACGCCAGCTGGATCTCGCGGCGGCGATCGGTCTCGGAGATCGCCGCGCGCATCGCCCGCGTCTCCTTGTCCGCGTACATCAGCACCGTGCCCTCGATGTTGCGCGCGGCCCGGCCGATCGTCTGGATCAGCGAGGTCTCGCCGCGCAGGAAGCCCTCCTTGTCGGCGTCGAGGATCGCCACCAGCGAGACCTCCGGCAGATCCAGGCCCTCGCGCAGCAGGTTCACCCCCACGAGCACGTCGTACTCGCCGAGGCGCAGGTCGCGGATGATCTGGATGCGTTCGAGCGTGTCGATCTCCGAGTGCAGGTAGCGCGTCTTGAAGCCCATCTCCAGCAGGTACTGCGAGAGGTCCTCGGACATCTTCTTGGTGAGCGTGGTCACCAGCACGCGCTCGTCCTTCTGTACGCGCTTGCGCACCTCGTTCATGAGGTCGTCGATCTGGTTCTTGGTCTCACGTACCTGGACGACGGGGTCGACGATCCCCGTCGGGCGCACGATCTGCTCGACCACGCGCGTGGACTTCGTGCGCTCGTACTCGCCGGGGGTGGCCGACACGAACAGGAGCTGCGGGGTGATCGACAGGAACTCGTTGAACGTCTGCGGGCGGTTGTCCAGCGCGCTCGGCAGGCGAAAGCCGTAGTCGACGAGCGTCTGCTTGCGCGAGCGGTCGCCCTCGAACATGCCGCCGATCTGGGGCACCGTCTGGTGGGACTCGTCGATCAGGCAGATGAAGTCGTCGGGGAAGTAGTCGATCAGGCAGTAGGGCCGCGAGCCGGGCGGGCGCCCGTCGAGGATGCGGGAGTAGTTCTCGATGCCCGAGCAGAAGCCCACCTCCCTGAGCATCTCCATGTCGTACTGGGTGCGCTGGCGCAGGCGGTGGGACTCGAGCTGCTTGCCTTCGGACTCGAGCTGCTCGCAGCGCTCGTTCAGCTCGCGCCCGATCTCCGTCACGCCCGCCTCGATCGTGCCCTCCCTGACGTTGTAGTGGGTCGCCGGCCAGACCGCCACGTGCTCGAGATCGTCGTCGAGCAGCTCGCCGGTGAGCGGGTCGAACTGCTGCAGGCGTTCGACCTCGTCGCCGAACATGGTCGCGCGGAAGGCCGTCTCGGCGTACGCGGGGAACACCTCGAGCGTCTCGCCGCGCACGCGGAAGGAGCCGCGCGAGAGCACGCTGTCGTTGCGGGTGTACTGGATTGACACGAGTTTGCGCAGCAGCGCGTCGCGGTCGATCATCTCCCCGCGCTTGAGGATCTGCATGTTCATCTCGTAGGTTTCCGGCGAGCCCAGCCCGTAGATGCATGACACCGAGGCCACCACGATCACGTCCCTGCGGGCGAACACCGCCGCGGTGGCCGCGTGGCGCAGGCGGTCCACCTCCTGGTTGATGGCCGAGTCCTTCTCGATGTACAGGTCGCGGCTGGGGACGTACGCCTCGGGCTGGTAGTAGTCGTAGTAGGACACGAAGTACTCGACGGCGTTCTCCGGGAAGAACGTGCGGAACTCGTTGCACAGCTGGGCCGCCAGGGTCTTGTTGTGGGCGATCACCAGCGCCGGGCGCTGGACCTCCTGGATCACGCCCGCCATCGTCATCGTCTTGCCCGTGCCCGTGGCCCCCAGCAGCGTCTGGAAGCGCTCGCCCTTCTCCACGCCCTCGGCAAGGGACGTGATCGCCTTGGGCTGGTCGGCGGTGGGGGTGAAGACGGAGTCGAGCTTGAAGTCGGGCATGGGCGGGTGCGACCCCTACGGTAGCCGCCCGGGCAGCGCCGCGGCGGCTCAGCCGAAGGCGGCGGGCAGCGGCAGGCTGTAGGTGGCGAAGCCCTGCTTGGAGTGTGTGTTGTCGCGGACCGTGCTCGTGAGCCGGTAGACGCCCGCCTTCGCCGCCGCGGGGACGGTCACGGTGACCCGGAAGCGACCGCTGGAGGACGGCGTGACGTGCGCGACCACGGTCGTCCTGCCGCATTCGAGCTCCTGCTGGACGGTGATCCGTGCGATGGGCTTGGTCAGCGGCGGCGCGACCTGGCCGACGAGCGTGACCGTGTCGTCCGAGACCTTCGGGGGTTCCAGGCTGAGGCGCCGCGTGAGCTTCAGGTCCAGCGAGCGCTGAGCCCCCGACTCGGCCTCGTAGCGTGCGTCGTTGCTGTCGCGCAGGCTCGCCGGTGGCAGCGGCGCGGTGGTGGAGAACTGGCCGTTCTTGCCGACGGTCGCCGACGACACCTGCTTGCTGTCATCGAAGAGGATCTTCACCTTCTTGCCGTCCAGGCTCTTGGCCGCGCTGCCCTCGAGCTCCACACGGCTGCCGCGGATGAGCACGTCGTTGAGGACGAGTGACCGTTTGCTGCAGCCGAGCAGCAGTTCTTCGACCGCCGCGGGGGTGGTCGCGATGCCGGCGAGGGGCGCGGCGAAGGCGGTGAACGCCGCGGTTTCCGAGCTCCCAGAGGACGGCGTCTGCTGTGAGGTGGTACTGGACGGGGGCGATCCGACCGTGCTCTGCGTCTGGCGCCCGAACACGTCCACGGCGTGCGAGAGCTGGTCGCCGGAGTACAGGTTGGCGCCGTTCGGGCTGAACGCCAGCGCGGTCTGGAAGAACACCGCTTCGGTCGGGTTCGTCACCGTGCAGACGCCGGAGACGTTCCCGATGCAGCCGGCGTAGCTCAAGATGCCGCCAGGACCGCGCGCGAACTCGCTCACCGAGTAGTCGGACGCTACGTACAGGTCCGCTCCGTCGGGGCTGATGGCGATGTGCAGGGGGCCTTCGGGGACACCCTTCGGCGTCGCCGTGCAGGCTGCGGGTTCTTCTGTGTAGTGGCCGACGCATCCCGCGAACGTCAGCGCCCCGGTGGCCGCTTCGCGCGTGAACTCGTCGACGACTTCGATGTTGAAGTTGCCGGCGTAGACATTGGCGCCATCCGGGCTGACGATCACCGACAACGGCTCCTGTACGGCAAACTCCGGTTTTGGTTTGGTGCATTCTGGGAGCAGCCCCACGCAGCCCGCGAAGGTCAGTGCGCCGCTGGCGGTGTTGCGCGTAAACGTGCTGAGCGCTCCACCCTCGGCGCCGACGTACACGCTGGTGCCGTCCGGGCTGACCGCCACCGAGGCGGCGGCGTACAGGGCGTGCGCCTTGGTGGGGACCCGACAGCCGCTTTCGCCGACACACCCCTCGAACGTCAGCGCCCCGGTGGAGGTGTCGCGCGAGAATTCGTCGACCGCGCTCGCGCTCGCCGACGCCACGTACACGCTCGCGCCGTTCGCGCTGAACGCGATCGAGGTCGGGCCGGTGATGGCTGCGCCGGGCGACGTGGACGTGCAACCGCTGAGCTGACCGATGCAGCCCTCGAATTCCAGCTTCCCGGTGGAGGTGTTGCGGGAGAACTCATCGACCGCATTGGAGCCGTCCGACCCGGCGTAGACGCTCGTTCCGTCCGGGCTGACTCCGATCGCCTCCGGGCGTTCGACGGCCTTTGCCGGCGTCGTCTTTTCGCATCCCGTGTGTTGTCCGATACAGCCCGTCAACGTCAGCGCGCCGGTGACGACGTTGCGCGAGAAGACATCGACCGTGCTCGCTTCTTCGTCGGCGGAATACACGTTGGCGCCGTCCGGGCTCACGGCGAGCGACTTCGGGATGTCCACCGCGCCGGCGAATTCGGTCGGGACCGCTGTGCACCCACTGAGCTGACCGAGGCAGCCGAGGAAGGACAGTTCTCCGAATGAGGCGTAGGCCATGCTCGCGCCGACTGCCGCCCATGCGAACATCAGCGTGCATACGATCGTTGGCGCGAGCAGCACGCGAACAGGGCGCCGTCCGGAGCCTCTCCCCGAGCCGCCCGCTCGCCATCCGCGCAACCCTCGAAGCGGTGATGCACAAGCATGCGGCATCACTGTCACCCCCGTCCAGAACCCGGCTATATCGTGCAACGCATCATAGACGCGCCTCGTGCCAGTGGCGACCGGGCGCACCTGCACAGAAACACGCATGCCGAACAAGCTCACCTTTGGGGTAGCCTTGCGTTCCGAGCGGCCGACAGGGGCAACTTTGGGCTTCGCAGAAAAAGGCAGAAGGATCGCGGTGACGGTTCTCTTGGTGCTGCTCGTCAGCGCCGCCGGCGCCGCCTCCGTGGCCGGCGCCGCAGATCTGACCGCCTACGTCGCCAACACCAGCCAGGCTGAAAGCTTCGGCAGCCTGGAGGCGCTCGACGCCACCACCAACGCCCTCGAGGGCAGCCTCGCGATGCCCAATCCTCGGGCCATTGCGTTCACCCCCGACGGCACCAGCGCGTACGTCGCCAACGAGGAGGGCAACGGCACTGAACACGGTTTCCTGATGCAGGCGAAGGTGGCGGAAAAAGAAGTCGGCGCCAGGATCTCGACGATCGAAGACCCGTGGGCGATCGCGATCGCGCCCGACGGCGCGACGGCCTACGTGGTCAACTACGAGCCCCCGCACGGCGGCCTCGTCCCGGTGACGCTGTCCGGCGAGGTCGTCGGCAGCGAAGTCCCGGTCGCCGATGCGGACGCGGTCGCGGTCGCGCCGGACGGCTCGACCGCGTACGTCGTCAGCGGCACCTCGGGGGCGAAAGGCTCGGTCACCCCGATCGACCTCGCCGACGACAAAGCCGAAACTGCGATCCCCGTCGGAACGACGCCGGTGGCGATCGCGATCACACCCGACGGGTCGACCGCGTACGTCCTCAACCAGGGCTCGGAGACGGTGACGCCGATCGACCTCGCCGACGACAAAGCCGAAACAGCGATCGCCCTGCCCAACGTCGCGTACGCCAGCGCGATCGCGATGGCTCCCAACGGCCTGACCGCATATGTCGCGGTGCAGGAGAGCTCCGCACACTCCAACGACGCGGCGATCGAGCCGATCGACCTGCTCGATGGCGAACCGCAGACGCCGATCCTCGACGGGCAGAAAGCATCCCCGATCGGCCTGGCGCTCACCCCGGACGGCCAGACTGCATACGTGACGGAATTGGCCGGCACGCTCGTGCCGGTCGATCTCGCCGACGAAACCGCCGGGGCGCCGATCAACGTGGCGCCGGGCTACGAGGTGTTCCCCGACACCAGCGCCGTCGCCGTCCAGCCCGATCAGGCTCCCGCTGCCGCGTTCAGCGACACGCCCGCGCCGCCAGGCAGCGCGACCAAATTCAACGCGTCCGCCTCGACCGCGGCCTTCGGCTCGATCGCCACCTACGAATGGGAATTCGGCGATGGCACGAAGGCGACGACGAGCAAAGCCGAAATCACCCACGTGTACAAAGAAGCCAAGACCTACAAAGCGAAGCTCACCGTCACCGACAGCTATGGCACCTCCACCGAACAGGTCTACACCGGGCAGATGATGCTCCGGGATGGCGGCCCGGGCGCCGCCGTCGAACACTCGGTGGTGGTCTCCAACGGCGGCGGACAGCCCGAAGTGCACCTCAGCGAAAGCAGCCTCGCCTTCGGCGAAGTCCAGGTCGGGCAGGCATCTGACGCAACGCCGCTCACCGTCGAAAACGACGGCTCGGCGACACTTGTCATCGAAGGCCACCCGCAGCTCGCCGGCACCGACCCGCAGGCGTTCGAAATCAGCTCCGATGGCTGCTCTGAAGCGAGCCTCGCCCCAAGTGAAACATGCGTCGTGGACGTGCGCTTCGTCCCGAAAGCCGCGGGTGTGGCGAGCGCGAAGCTCGAACTGAGCGACAACGCCAACGGGAGCCCCCAGTCGGTCACGCTCGGCGGCAGCGGAACCGAGCCGGCCGCGCAGCTGAGCGGCACGCGCCTGAGCTTCGGCCAGATCGCCAGCGGCAGTGTCAGCCCAGCTCAGACCGTCAGACTGACCAACGCCGGGCAGGCGCCGCTGCACCTGGCCGCCGGCGCCGTCACCCTCGGCGGCTCAGACCCCGGGGCGTTCAAGCTCACCGAAGACGGCTGCTCGGGACAGACGCTGCAGCCATCGGGCTCGTGCGCCGTGGCGATGGCGTTCGCGCCGGGGCAGCCGAGCACGAGCTACGCGGCGACGCTCACGTTCACGGACGACGCCCCAGGCAGCCCGCAGTCGCTCGCGCTGGAAGGCACCTCCGCGCCACCTCCGCCACCGGCGGACGTGACCGCGAGCCCGGACAGCCTGCAGTTCTACGGCGCCGGCGGCAAGCCGAGCGGCGTGCAGAGCGTGTTCGTCGCCAATCCGGGCGACCAGCGAGCGCACATCACCAGCGTGAGCCTGGGCGGCGCCTCGCCAACGGCGTTCGCCGTCACCGCGGACGGATGCAGCGGACAGACGCTCGAACCCCAGGACGCGAGCTCGTGCACGATCACCGTGCAGTTCGTCGCCAGCGAACCCGGCCAGTACCTCGCAACGCTGCTGATCGGCAGCGACGCGCCGGACGGGACGCAGGCGGTCGCGCTGAACGGCTCCACCTCGGGGACGATCACCGGCAGGGTGCTCGACGCCTCGCACGGCGACGCGCCGCTCGCCGGGGCGTTCGTCAGCGCCTTCCAGGTGTTTCCGGGACCCGGGCCTCAGCCGCCGTCCGAAGGTCGCTTCGTGCGCACCAAGGCCGACGGCTCCTATACGTTCGCCGGCCTCGCGGCCGGCACGTGGCACATCGAAGTCTTCCCCGAACAGGAATCGCTCGCCGACGGTTCCACGATCGTCGAGCTGGGGAGCACTGGGGCCGCGGTCGCCGACCTCGAACTGCGCGCCCCCCAGCCGCTGAGCGGCGGCGTGAGCTTCGAAGGCCCGGAAGGACCGATCGACAGCGGCGTCCCCACCGTGTACATCGGGATGCCCTTCTCGTACAAGGTCCCGGTGCGCATCGGCCCCGGCACAGCGAACGGGACGCGGCTCTTCATGGTGCTCACGGCCCTCGGCGACAAGGGCGCGTCCGGAGCCGGCGGCGGTGGCTTCAACACGGCCGCCGCAGCGTTCTTCAGCGTCTCCTATGACGGCACGGGCGCGCCCGCGAAGATGTCGCAGATCGTTCTCGGCCAGCTCGAATGCGGCCCGTCAGGCCAACCATCGCCATGCGGCGCGTTCGCCACCGCCGCCGAGAACGCGGGCGACGGAGCGCACGCGTCCGCGGCGCGGGCCGGGCCGATGGCAGCGTTGTTGAAGGGTGGTCTGCCACGTGCGCATGCCGCCTTCTGCCCCGGCGGTCAGGGCTTCCGCGAAGGCACCGAACCCGGCTTCTATCTCACGCCCACGAACAACAACGGCATCAAGCTCGAAGTCTCGCTCGTGCCGCTGCAGCCGCCGGTCGCGTTCGTGTTCGACCCGTGGGGGCTCGCGTCGCCTGCGCCAAGCGGCAATCCGCTGGTGGATGCGATCGCCAAGGACCAGACCAGCCTGGTCAACGGCCTGACCACGGCGATCCCCTACGTCGGCGGGTACAACACGATCGTGCAGACCCTGAGCTCGGTTGTCACCGCGATCGAAAAGCCGACCGCCGGGAACGTCATCAACGCGTACATTCAGACGGTCGTCTCGCAGCTGAACGTGGAAGACCACGGGGCGGCCTACTACTTCGGCAACGCGTACAACGGGCCCCTCGCGAACCACCTGGAGACGGAAAGCAAGACCCCGGGCAACACCGAACATGGCCTCACCGGCCCTGGTCCCGCGCCACCGTGCGAAGAAGAAAACGGCGGTGGCGGCGGCGGCGGTGGCGGCGGTGGAGGAGGCAAAGGCGGGGCCGGAGGCGGTCGCTCCGGCGAAACCGGCTCCGAACCGTTCGGCGGCGAAGCCTACCTCGACCCCAGCGGGCTGGTGCGAAGCTCGAGCGGGGTTCCGCTCGCCGGCGCCACTGTCACGCTCACACGGGCGACGAGCGCGGGTGGACGCCAACTGCGCGTCCCGAACGGCAGCGTGCTGATGTCCCCGAGCAACCGCCGCAACCCCTTCAGCACGAGCCTGCTGGGAACGTTCGCGTGGGACGTGGCGCCCGGCTTCTACCAGATCGACGCGCGACGAGCGGGCTGCCGCGCCCCGCACGGCGGCGCGGTGGGGCGCTCGGCCGTGAAGCCCGTGCCGCCGCCGCAGACGGGCGTGGTGCTCACGCTCAGATGCCCCGCCTTGCGGCGCACCGCCGCCCGCCTACGCCTGGCGCTGGTGCGAGGAGCCGATGGCACGAGCGTGCTTCATGTGTCCGTGCGTGCCCGCCATCGAGTGCGCAGCAAGGTCGGCGCCTACGTCGGCTCGATCCTCGTGAGCAGCGGCGGGACGACGCTCGCCAGCACCCCCACCGACGCCCGCACGGGTACGGCCGTGGTCGACCTCCCGCCGCTGGGCGGCGCAGGCCACCTCCTCAGGGTCAGCTTCTCCGGCAACGCCCTCGTGCAGCCGAGCGCCGCGAGCGTGCGGCTCGGCTGAGAGAGCGCCGGGCGGCGCGGCCGTCAGCTGATCCCCAGCGCCCGCGGGTAGGTCGCCCGGTAGGCGCGCTCGGCCCCCAGCACCCGGCGCACGTATTCGCGCGTCTGCGCGAACGGGATTTCTCCGACGCTCAGCTGCCTGCCCGAAGCCTGTGCACGCGCGACCCACGCGTCGACGTTGCCCATGCCGCCGTTGTAGGCGGCGACGGCGAGCATCTCGTTGCCGTCGTAGTGGTCGAGCAGGTAGCGCAGGTAGTAACTGCCATAGGCGACGTTGACGCTCGGGTCGGCGAGGTCGCTGGCGGTGAAGGTGACGCCGCCGGACAGGTGCGCGAGGTAGTAGGCGGTGGACGGCAGGATCTGCATCAGGCCCTGTGCCCCGGCCGAGGAGGGCCGCGGGTCGAACTTGGTCTCGGCATAGATCACCGCGGCGATCAGCGCCGGGTCGAGCTGCTTCTCGGCGGCCTGTTCGCGGATGATGCTGGCGTCGGTGAGCGGCAGCGCGAGGTTGCGTGTCGCCTGGCGCAGCATCGTGGCGAGCACCGCTGCGAACAGCACGGCCACGGCAAGCGTGGCGATCCTCCGGAGGGTCCGCCGGCTCATCCTCCTAGCTTGTCAAGAACGGCTGACAGCGCGCGGCGCAGGTCCTGCTCGCTGCCGTCGTTGCGCACGACGTAGGAGGCGCGCTCGGCCTTCTCCTGCTGGGAGAGCTGACGGGCGGCCCGCTCGTCTGCCAGCGCGTGCCCCCGCTCGGCGGCTCGTTGCCGGCGCACGGGCTCCTCGGCGATCACCGCGATGGTGGCGTCGTAGAGCCCTTCGAGGCCGGCCTCGAACAGCAGCGGAACCTCCACCACGGCCGCACGCGGCGCGGGCTCCTGGGCGCGCACCTGCTCCAGCCAGCCGGCCACCCGTGCGCCCACCAGCGGCCATATGAGGCTCTCCAGCCAGATGCGGTCCTCTTCGGTGGCGAACGCCCTGCGGGCAACCGCCGCCCGATCGACCACGCCGTCCGGCGCCACCTCGGCGCCGAAGCGAGCGACGACCGCCGCGCGCAGCGTGTCCCCTTCGTAGAGCTCGTGGACAACCTGGTCGCTGGACAGCACCTCCGCCCCCAGCGCTTCCAGCGCCTGCAGCGCGGTCGACTTGCCCGCCCCCATGCCCCCGGTCAGCCCCACGAAGGGCACCGACGCACTCACGCCCGGCAGCCGCTCGACCGGTTCAGTCCTGCTGGGCGGACTCTGCGCTGAGCTCGGCCTCGGCGGGAGCCTCAACCTGCTCGTGCCCGTCGGTGGCCGCCTCGCCGTTCGGCGCGTCGTGCTGCTCATCCGCCGTGGCCGGCAGCTCGCCGTTCGCCGCTGCCCCGGGAGCCTCGACGGCGGCCTCCGGGGCCTCTGGGACCTCGCCGGCGGGCGCCTCGGGAGCCTCGACCGTCACGCCTTCGCCCTCCGCCGCCTCACCCTGGTCGGCCTCGGGAGCCTCGACCGCCTCCGTGGCGACGGCCACGGGAGCCTCCTCGGACTCGGCCGCCTCGGGCGCCTCGGGCGCAGCCTCGGCGTCCTGCGCGACCTCGGCCACAGGCGCGCCCTCTTCCTCGCCGGATGCCTCAGCCTCCTGCCCGTCGGCTGCATCCTCGCGCCCCGGTCGCGAGACCGGCAGGATCTGATCCTCGACGCGCTTGGCCGACAGCGACAGGCGCCTGCGCTCGGAGTCGATCTCCAAGATCTTCACGCGAATCTCATCGCCCGGGTGGACGATCTCGCGTGGGCTCTCCACGTGGTGGGGCGCGAGCTCTGAGATGTGCACCAGGCCCTCCACCCCATCGAGGATCTCGACGAAGGCGCCGAAGGTGACGACCTTGGTGACCTTGCCGGCGAGCTCGTCGCCCACGTTGTAGGTGTCCACGATCCGCTGCCAGGGGTCCTCCTGGGTCTGCTTGAGACCGAGGGAGATGCGCTGGCGGTCGCGGTCGATGTCGAGCACCTTGACCTTCACCGTGTCGCCGATGTTGAGGATCTCGCTCGGGTGGTTGACGTGCGACCACGACAGCTCGGAGATGTGGATCAGGCCGTCGATGCCGTCGAGGTCGACGAACGCGCCGAAGTCCACGATGTTGGAGATCTGCCCTTCCACGACCAGGCCCGGCTGCAGGCGATCGAGGATCTGCTGGCGGACCTCCTTGCGCTCCTCCTCGAGCACCGCTCGGCGGGAGAGGACGACGTTGTTGCGCGAGCGGTTGAGCTCGATCACCTTGGTCTCGATCTTGGTGCCCATGTACTCGTCTAGGTTGGGCACGCGGCGGATGTCCACGAGCGACGCGGGCAGGAAGCCGCGCACGCCGAGATCGATGATCAGCCCGCCCTTGACCACCTCGATGACGGTGCCCTCGACCGGCTCGCCGGACTCGGCCGCCGTTTCTATGCGCCGCCACGCTTTCTCGAAGCGGGCGCGCTTCTTGGACATGATCAGGCGGCCGTCCTGATCCTCCTTGATGAGGACGATCGCGTCGACCTCCTCCCCGAGGTGCACCTCCTCGTTCGGATCGACGGCCTTGCGGATGGAAAGCTCGTTCGCCGGGATGACGCCCTCGGACTTGTAGCCGATGTCGACGAGCACCTCGTCCTTGTCGATCCGCACCACGTGGCCCGTGACGACCTCGCCCTCCTCGATGGGACGGAAGGTGGCGTCGTAATTGGGCACGATCTGGCCGTCGATCTCGAGCAGCAACCCATTCGAGCCGTCGACGACGTGGGGCTGAGCGTTCTCCACCACTGTTTGCACCGGGCGAAGCGTAGCGCAGCCGTATCATTGCGGGCCATATGCCCATGCGAGCGACCAAGCGCGGAGACGAGCGCACCCGCTTGGCGCGCGACTGCGACGTGCTCGTATGCGGCGCCAGCTTCGCCGGGCTGGCGGTCGCGCGGGAGCTCGCCGGCGCAAGCGCACGGGTGCTCGTGATCGACCGCTACGAGCTCGGCGAGCGCCAGACCTCGGCGTGCGCGATGCCCACCGTGTGGCTGCAGGCGCTCGATCTGATGGACTCCTGGCGCCAGAGCTTCGAGGAAATGGTCGTCCACACGCCCTATCACACCGGGCGCTGGTCGCTGCCGTGGTCGTTCTCCACGTTCGACTACCGCGAGCTGTGCGCGCTGCTGTTCGAGCGGGCGAGCTGCCCGGAGCTAGAGCTCGAGACGGCCACCGTGACGGGCCGCGAAGGAGACACCGTGCACACCGACCGCGGCGAGCTGAGCGCGCCCTTGATCGTCGACGCGCTCGGTTGGCGGCGGGTGCTGTCCAACGCGAGCACGATCCAGCCGCCCGAGGCGCGGCTCTCCCGCGGACTGGAGGTCCACCCCGCGGGAGCCGGCGAGGAGATGGAGCTGTGGATCGACCATCGGTACATCCGGGCGGGCTACGGCTGGAGCTTTCCCGCGCGCGATGAGCTGCGCGTGGGCATCGGCTCGTTCTGGCCCTCACACCACGTCAAGGAGCCCACGGTGCGCCTGGCGGGCGACCTGGAGCTGCCACCTGAGGGCTATCAGGGCAACTGGATCCCTCATCAGCTGCGCGATGCGGTCGAGGACGGCGTGTTCTTCGCGGGCGACTCGGCTGGACACTGCCTGCCGCTCACCGCGGAGGGCATTCGCACGGCGCTGTACTTCGGGCTGGCCTGCGGGCGTGAGCTGCGCGCGGTGATCGAGGGCCGCCTCACGCGCGAGCAGGCGCTCGCCCGCTATGGCGCCTTCTCCGACGCTCACGAGCGCAAATACCGTTGGCTGCTGAACGTGCAGCGCGCCATCGGCCAGATGACGCCCAGCCGCGCGGTCACCGCGATCGTGCGCGCGTTCGAGAGCCGGCGGCTGTGCTCGTGGGTGTTCGGGCACTACCTGGAGATCGCCCCGCCGGCGTTCGTCGGCGCGGGCGCGCCGACGCGCTCGAGCGTGGGGCGAGCGACCGCGAGCACCGCGTCGGCCGCCGCGCTCTGAGCTCGTCACCCCCACGCCCCCGGCGTGATCTGCAGGTAGCACATGTCCACGCGCATCACGTCCATGGTGCGCTCGAACAGCGCCCGCCCGAGTCCGTAGCGACTGGCCAGCACCTGCTCGGCGTGTGGCTCGTCCTCGGCGGCGAGCACCCGCGCACGTGCCTCGAGCGGCGCGCCCAGCGGACGGCCGCGGACGGTGCACGGCGCGATCAGCATGCGCGGGTCGTTGCGCAGGCGCTTGACCTTGCCCGCGGTGCGCTCGGAGCGCACGTACAGGGTGCCGTCCGCCTCGGCGGCCCACACGGGGGTGGGCACGGCGGTGCCGTCGCGGCGGTAGGTGACGACCAGCGTGCGCTTGATGGACGCGATCTGCGCCACCGAGCCCGTCCGCGGTGCGGAGGTGATCTCACGCGCTCCCGACGGCGCGGTTCGTGCCGCCAGGCGGGCGGATGGGAGCGCCGCCGGAAGCCGCCTGCCGGGGACCGGGTGGGCGCCCGGCCGCGCGACCGTGGTACGGGCGTCGTGCGGTGTGAGCGTGTCTGCCATCGCGTGTCTCCTTCTCTAGAGGGTGTCCAGGACCTCGGCCAGGCGGCGCACACCCTCGGCGATCGCGGGCTCCGAGAGGTTGGCGTAGCCGAGCACGAGCGAGTCCGAGCGGGTGAGTGGGTCGATCATGTGCAGCGACAGCGGATACACGCCCACCCCGCGTTCGGCGGCCAGCGCGCACACTCGCCCGGCGTCAACCGTCCGCGGCAGGCGTACGAGCGCGTGCAGTCCCGCCGAGATGCCGCTCACATGTGCGTCCGGGAGCTCGCGGGCGATCGCCGCGATCAGCGCGTCGCGGCGGCTGCGGTTGCGGCGTCTGGCCTTGCGCAGGTGGCGATCGTAGGCGGCGCTCTCCAGCAGCCGCGCGAGCGCGAGCTGCTCGATCGTGGAGGAGCCGAGATCGTCGAGGAGCTTCGCCTCGAGCACGGCGTCGAACAGCGTGGAGGGAAGCACGAGCCAACCGAGTCGCAGCCCCGGGGCGAGTGTCTTCGAGACGGTGCCCAGATAGACGACGTGCTCGGGCGCAAGACCCTGGAGCGCTCCCAGCGGCGCGCGGTCGTAGCGGAACTCGGCGTCGTAGTCGTCCTCGATCACCAGTCCCCCGGCTCGGGCCCATTGCACGAGCGCCCCGCGACGCTCGGGCGAGAGCACGACGCCGGTCGGGCACTGGTGGGCGGGGGTGGCGAGCACGACGGGCGCGTCGAGCGCGTCGACGTCGAGGCCGTGCTCGTCGACGGGCACGCCGCGGACCTGCATGCCGGCGTAGGAGAGCACCGCGCGATGCGGCGGGAGACCGGGGTCCTCCACGGCGATGGCCGCCGTGCCGCGACGCGCCAGCGCCCGCCCCAGCAGCGCCAGCCCCTGGGTGGCGCCGGCGCACACCACGATCGCGTCCGGATCGGCCACCACGCCGCGCACGCGTCGCAGGTAGGCGGCGAGCTGGCTGCGCAACTCGGAGGCGCCACGCCCGTCCGGGTAGGCGAAGGCGCTCGCCGGCGCCCCGCGCAGCACATCGCGCAGCGCCCGCGCCCACAGCGCACGCGGGAAGGAGGCGAGATCGGGCGCGCCGGGAAAGAAGTCGAACGCCAGCGCACGCACGGGCGCCTGCGGCTCGGCGCCGTCCACCGTGGCGGCGCTGGCCGCCACGTAGGTGCCGCCCCCCTGCCGGGAGACGAGGTAGCCCTCGGCGAGCAGCTGGGCATAGGCGTCGACCACCAGCCGCCGGGAGACCTCGAGATCGGCGGCGAGCGAGCGGGTTGACGGCAGGCGCCCGCCGGGGGACAGCGTGCCGTCGCGCACGAGCTCGCGCAGACGGTCCTCCAACTGGGCGCGACGGCGCCCGCCGCGTAGCTGGATCAACAGCTCGGGGCCCTGACTGGTACCCATTTTTATAGTTGAACTGGCCACAGTTTGGGAACCACCTTTGGGTAGAGTAACGCGCATGTCAACCCATCCACGCGAACGGGGCCGAGGTGTCCCACGCGTGGCGACGCGACCACCGGAGGTGCAGCGATGACGAGGATCGAAGGCGTTCCCAGCAGCAAGGCGGGGCCGCTCGTGCGGCTCGTGTACCGGCTTTCGAGGCGACGCCTCGGGCGCGACGTCGACCCCGTGGCCGTGTATGCCCACGCGCCCGGCCTGCTGATGGGCTATGGCATGTTCGAGCAGTCCACCGGCAAGCAGCACCGCGTCGAGGAGCGCCTGAAGGTGCTCGCCGAGACGAAGGCGGCGGCGGTGGTCAACTGCGAGTTCTGCTGCGACATCGCCTCCTCGATCGCCCGCGACGCCGGCCTCACCGAGCGGCAGCTGCTCGCGCTGCCGAACTACCGCGACAGCGACGAGTTCACCGAGCTCGAGCGGCTCGTGCTCGACTACGCGACCGCCATGAGCCGCACCCCCACGACCGTCACCGACGAGCTGTTCGCGGCGCTGCGCGAGCACTTCGACGAGCGCCAGATGGTGGAGCTCACGAACGTGATCGCCCTCGAGAACATGCGCGCGCGCTTCAACAGCGCCTTCGACATGACCCCCGCGGGCTTCAGCGAGGGGATGGTGTGCGCCGTGCCCGAGCGGGCTCAGGCCGGCGAAGCCGCAACGGCGGCGGCAGCGGCGGCGTGAAGGTCCCGCCGGCATGAAGGTGTTCGTGGCGGGATGGGGTAGCAGCGCGAGCGCTCGAGGGGCGCTACATCAGCGCTAGCGGAAGGGGTTCTCCACACGCACTGTCCCGATCGTCTGACCGTCGCCCAGGTCCTCGCTCAGCAGGAGTGGGCACCCCGCCGCCTGCGCGGCGGCGACGATCAGAGCGTCCCAGTAGGAGAGTTGCGCGGAGCGGCTGACGCGCACCGCAGCCCCCACCAGCGGGGCGTCGAGAGCGACGACGGGCAACAGGCCGAGCCACTCGAGAGCCTCGGCAGCCTTGGTCTCCTCGAGTGGGCGGGCGAGCTTCCGCGTGACCGTGACGTAGAACTCGCCCAACACCTGTGCGCTTACCGTCAGGGCGCCCGGCTTGGCGCTTGCGAGCACGGCTTGCGCACGTTCGCACTTGGCAGGCTCATCACGGTCGAAGGCGTAGACGAGGACGTTGGTGTCCAGGAACGCCTTGTCAGCGCTCATACAGCTCTTCGCGTGTCCACGTGCGTCCAGCCGGACCGCTCCCCGCGTCGCTGCGCTGCGCAAGCTCGAGCAAGGCCTTCATGGGATCGGGCGCCTCGCCCTGACCGGCAAGGTCCTCGAGGTACCCACGGACGAGGGCGTTGACGGACGTGTCCTGCTCCAGCGCGCGCATGCGCGCCCGCTTCAACAGCTCGGCATCGATCGTGAGTGTCAGATTGGTCATACGTGCTCCACGGGATCAGTGTAGCACGGGCTACTTGCGAACGACCAGCACCGCCCCCACCACCAGCAGCACGAGCCCCGCGATGCGAGACGCGTCGATGTGCTCCTTGGCGATCCCCAAGAGCCCGAAGCGGTCGATCACCACCGAGATGGCGAGCTGTCCCGTGATCACCACGGCGGTCAGCCCGCTCGCACCGAGCGTCCGCACCGCGATCAGCGCCACCGTCACATACACCGCCCCCAGCAGCCCCCCGACGAGCGCCCACCAGGGCACGGTGCGCGCCTGCCCGAGGCTGCCCAGCCCCCCGCGCACGAAGACGGCGATCACCAGCAGCGCCACCGTCCCCACCAGAAACGAGAACGTCGCCGCCTGCAGGCTGCCGACGGTCCTCCCCAGCCGCGAGTTGATCGGCGCCTGCATCCCCACGAGGCACCCGGCCCCAACACCGACGACTACTGCAAGCCCACGACTCACACCGTCACCTCGCAATCAGCACGAAGCACGTCTCGCCAAGCGTAGGGCGTGTCCGAGGGCGGGCCCGCCGCGAAGCGGCCTGCCCGGCCTCGGACATCGACCCGGCGCGCTACTTCGCCTCCAGCCACGTCTTGCCAGCGCCGATGTCCACGGCCATCGGCGGCTCGCGCTCCCACACGCCGCACATCTCGCGCTCGATCAGCGCCTGCGCCGTGTCGGCCTCGCCGGGCGGCCCTTCGAACAGCAGCTCGTCGTGGATCGTCAGCAGCAGGCGGGTCTCCAGCTCGGATTCCTCGAGCGCGCGGTGGCAGCGGACCATCGCGAGCTTGATGATGTCGGCGGCGGTTCCCTGGATGACCGTGTTCACGGCGAGGCGCTCGCCGAGGCTGCGCACCTGGTAGTTGCGGGCCCGCAGCTCGGGGATCTGCCGCCGGCGCCCCCACAGGGTCGTCACGTGGCCCTCGTCCTTGGCGCGCTCGATCGTCGCGGCCATGAAGTCCGCCACCCGCGGAAAGCGCTCGAGATAGGCGTCGATGAACTCCTTGGCCTCGGCGCGGGGGATGTTCAGGCGGTCGGCCAGGCCGTAGTCGGAGAGGCCGTAGACGATCCCGTAGTTGATCATCTTCGCCTTCGAGCGCATCCCCGGGTCGATGTCCTGCGCCTGCACACCGAACACGCGTGAGGCGGTCGCCGTGTGCACGTCCTCGCCGCGCGCGAAGATCTCCATCAGCGCCGGCTCGCCGGCCGCATGGGCGAGCACCCGCAGCTCGATCTGGGAGTAGTCGGCGGAGATCAGCACGCTGCCCGGCTCGGCCTCGAAGCAGCCGCGGATCTCGCGCCCCAGGGGCGTGCGGATGGGGACGTTCTGCATGTTCGGGTTGGTGCTCGACAGGCGCCCCGTCTGGGCGACGGCCTGCAGGAACGTGGTGTGGATGCGCGAGCGCTCGTCGACGAGCTCCGGGAGCACGTCCAGGTAGGTCTTGACCAGCGTCGAGAGCTCGCGCCAGCGCTCGACCTTGGGGATGATCTCGTGCTCGGAGCGGATCGCCTGCAGCACGCGCGCGTCGGTTGAGAAGCCGGTCTTGCCGCGGCGCTTGCGGGAGAGCCCGAGCTTCACGAACAGGATCTCCCCGAGCTGCTGGGGCGAGGAGATCAGGAACTCCTCGCCGGCGAGCGCGAAGATCTCCGTTTCGAGCGTCGCCAGCTCGCTGTGCACGCGCTCGGTGATCTTCGCCAGGCGCTTGCAGTTGAGCCTCACCCCGAGCAGCTCCATGTCGCGCAGCACGGCCACCAGCGGCAGCTCGATGTCGCGCATCAACGCCGCGAGACCGCGCTCGGCGATCTGCTCGCGCTGCCAGTCCGCGAGCGCGCCCAGCAGCACGGCCTCGGCGGCGAGCGGGTCCTCGAGGTCGCTGGCCAGGCCGCGCTCCTCGCACAGCTCGCCCAGCGGGTAGCCGCGCCTGGCGGGCTCGAGCAGGTAGGCGCCGAGCAGCGTGTCGTGTACGAGGTTCGCCGGGACCAGCCCCAGCGCCTTGGCGTCGTGGGCCACCACCGGCCGTGCGCCACACGCGACCACGACCTCCTCGGGCCCGGCGCACTCACCGGCGAGCGCCTGACCGTCGGCGGCGACGGCGAAGCGCCAGGGCGCGCCCTCCGCGAACAGCTCGCCCTCGGGCGGCTCCACGGCGTGGGCCGCCACGCACAGCTCGCTGTCCTCAGCGCCCAGGCGCGCGATCTCCGGCGGGGCGCCCGCGCGCACGCGCGCCGTCAGCCTCACCTCCGCGCTCGGCGCCGGCGCCGCCAGCTCGGCGTCGCCGAGCGCCTCCTCGAGGCGTCGCAGGGGATCGCGCAGCTCGTACTCGCGAAAGACCTCGCGCAGGCGCGAGCGATCGGGCTCGCGGGCGGCCTCGGCGGCGATGTCGAACTCGACCGCCACGTCGCGCTGCACCGTCGCCAGGCGCTTGGACACGCGCGCGTCCTCGGCGTGCTCGATCAGGTTCTGTTTGCGCTTGGCGCCTTTGACGTCCTCGACGTGGGCGAGCACGTCCTCGAGCGCGCCGAAGCTCTGGATCAGCTCGCTGGCGGTCTTGTCGCCGATCCCGGGGACCCCGGGGATGTTGTCGGAGGTGTCCCCCTTCAGCCCGTAGAAGTCGGGGATCAGCTCGGGCGGGATGCCGTAGCGGTCGATCACCGCCTGGCGGTCGTACAGCTTGGTCTCGGTGATGCCGCGCGCCGTCGCCATCACCTGCACGAGGCCCTCGGGGTCGATGAGCTGGAAGACGTCGCGGTCGCCGGTGACGATCACCACGGGCACGGGCGGGTCGGCGCGCAGGGCGCGCTCGGCAAGGGAGGCGATCACGTCGTCGGCCTCGTAGCCCTCGACCTTCACGTTGCGATAGCCGAACGCCTCCACCAGCGGTTCCATCGCCGGCCACTGCTGCTTGAGCAGGTCCGGGCGCGAGCGGCGCTGGGCCTTGTACTCGGCGAACAGCTCGGTGCGACCCGAGCTGCCGGCGTCCCAGGCGACGATCGTCGGGGACACGCCGTAGTCGGTGACGATCTTGACGAGCATCGAGGCGAACCCGAAGATCGCGTTGGTGGGCACGCCGGTGGACGTGGCGATCGACTCGGGCAGCGCGAAGAAGGCGCGGTAGACGAGGCTGGGGCCGTCGAGCAGGAACAGGCGCCCCGCGGGGCCGAGCGCGGCCGAGCCGCCGCCGCCCGAGATCCGTGAGCGCGCGGGGGCGCTCGCGCTGACTGGCGCTGTCGTGTCGGTGGCCACGTCTGAGCACTCTACGGGCAGGCGCCCGCCACCGGCGCGCGGGCGAGCGCGGCGTCCGGCGCGGCGTCGCACGCACTCGGCACGCCGCGCGAACATGTGCTCGATGACGCATACCTCCTAACATCCCGTCCCGCCAAACGACCCAGGAGCCCTCCTCAGTGGACGCCACACCAAGCGCCCAGTTCCGCCTCACAATCCGCGTCAAGCTCGACGATGCCCACGGCATCCTCGGGCACGTCACCACCGCCATCGGCGAGGCCGGCGGGATCGTGGGGTCCGTGGACCTCGTGGAGGTCGACGGCAACCACAGCGTGCGTGACATCGTGGTCGACGGGAGCGGCCACGAGCACTGGGACCGCATCCTCGCGGCGATCGCCGAGGTCGACGGCGCGAACGTACTCGAGACCACCGATCGCACCTTCCTGCTGCATCTCGGGGGCAAGATCGAACAGGCCAACAAGCACCCGCTGAAGACGCGGGATGACCTCTCGATGGTTTACACGCCGGGGGTCGCGCGCGTATGCCTGGCGATCGCCGACGACGAAGACAGGGCGTTCCAGTACACGATCAAGCGCAACACCGTCGCGGTCGTCTCCGACGGCACCGCGGTGCTGGGCCTCGGCGACATCGGGCCGCGCGCGGCGATGCCCGTGATGGAGGGCAAGTGCTGCCTGTTCAAGGAGTTCGCGGGCGTGGACGCGTTCCCGATCTGCCTGGACACGACCGACCCGGAGGAGATCATCCAGACGGTCAAGCTGATCGCCCCGGGCCTGGGCGGGATCAACCTCGAGGACATCTCCGCGCCGCGCTGCTTCGAGATCGAGGAGCGCCTCAAGCAGGAGCTCGACATCCCCGTCTTCCACGACGACCAGCACGGCACCGCGGTGGTCGTGATGGCGGCGCTGCTGAACGCGGTGAAGCTGACCGACCGACGCCTGGAGGACCTCCACGTGCTGATCATCGGGCTGGGCGCGGCGGGCATCGCGGTGACCAAGATCCTGCTGGCGGCCGGAGTGCGGAAGATCGTCGGCGCGGACTCGCGCGGGGTGCTGCACGCGCGCCGCGAGGACTACCTCGACGGCTCCATGAACGCGGCCAAGCGCTGGTTCGCCGAAGTCAGCAACCCCGATTGCCGCGAAGGCACCCCCGCGGACGCGATCGACGGGACGGACCTGATGATCGGGCTCTCGGGCGCCCGCGCGCTGCCGGCGGAGGCGCTCGCGCGCATGAACCGCGACGCGATGGTGTTCGCGATGGCCAACCCCAACCCGGAGGTCAAGCCCGAGGAGGCCGAGCGCTACGTGCGGATCATGGCGACCGGCCGCTCGGACTACCCCAACCAGATCAACAACGTCCTGTGCTTCCCGGGCATCTTCCGCGGCGCGCTGGACGTGCGCGCGCCGGTGATCACCGAGGAGATGAAGATGGCCGCGGCGCACGCGATCGCGGCGATCGTCTCCGACGAGGAGCTGCGCGACGACTACATCATCCCGTCGGTGTTCAACCGCGACGTCTCCCCCGCGGTGGCGGCGGCCGTGGCCGAGCAGGCGCGTGCGGCCGGCGTCGCCCTCGCCGGCCAGGAGGTCGGCTTCGCGCAGGGCGACGCGGTGGCTCCGGGCCCCACGGGCACGCAGCTCCTCGACGGGCGGGTGTAGCGCCGAGGCGCCAGAGCATGTGCGCCGCACTGCGCGTGACCGTCACCGGAGCGACCGGCCTGATCGGAGCGTCGCTGGTCGCCGCGCTGCGCGAGCGCGACGCGGAGGTGACGGTGCTCGCGCGCGATCCCGTCCGTGCACAGGCCCGCCTCGGCGAGGTCCAGGCGGCGCGGTGGGAGCTGATGGACGAGGCGGCCCCCGCGGAGGCGCTCGCCGGACGTGACGCGGTCGTGCATCTGGCGGGCGAGCCGGTCGCGCAGCGCTGGAGCAAGAGCGCCAAGCGCGCCATCCGCGACAGCCGCGTGACCGGCACCCGCAACCTGCTCGCCGGTTTCGAGCAGGCGCAGCCGCGCCCGCGGGCGCTGATCAGCGCCTCGGCGATCGGCTACTACGGAGCGCACGGGGAAGAGCCGCTCGACGAGGAGGCGCCGCCCGGCCGCGACTTCCTGGCGCAGGTGTGCTTCGAATGGGAGGCCGCGGCGGCGACCGCACGCGCCCTGGGCGCGCGCGTGGCGCAGGTGCGCACCGGCGTGGTGCTCGACCGGGCCGGCGGGGCGCTGGCGAAGATGCTCCCGCCCTTCAGGCTCGGGCTCGGCGGACCGATCGCCGGCGGGCGCCAGTACGTGTCGTGGATCCACCTGCGGGACGTCGTGGGGATGCTGCTGGCGGCGCTCGAGGACGAGCGCTGGGAGGGCCCGGTCAACGCCACCGCACCCGACCCCGTGACCAATCGCGAGCTCTCCAGGCAGCTCGGCCGGGTGCTCGGACGGCCGGCGCTGATGCCCGTGCCGGGCCTCGCCCTGCGCGCGCTCTACGGCGAGATGTCGGAGGTCGTGACCAAGGGCGCGCGCGTGCTCCCCGCCAAGGCGCTGGTGCTCGGCTACGAGTTCGCCCACCCGCGCCTGGAGCAGGCGTTGCGCGCGGCGCTCGCCGCGTAGAAGCGCTCAGGCGGGCGCGGGCAGGCGTTCGCTGCGGGTGGCCGGCGGGTTCTCCGTCTCGATGATCACGCGGCAGGGACGCTTGGTGAGCAGGTAGGTGGCGGTCGGGCCGAGGCGCTGCTCGCCGGCGGGCGCGTGGATCGCCGACCAGTAGATCACGTCCGAGCCGACGCGTTCTGCTTCTTCGACGAGCGCCGCCCCGGGGTTGCGCGTACGGATCAGGCCGGTGTGGATCTTGATGCCCGCGCGCCGCGCCTGGATGCGGGCGCTCTCGAGCACCGAGCGCCCGCGCGCCTCCTCCTCCTCCAGGCCCGACTCGAGCGAGAGCTGGCTGGGCACGGGCAGCACGTAGATCGCGTACACGACGCCCTCCTCGCCGATCAGCTTGGCCGCGCTGCTGAGGGCCGTGGCGCTCACGTCGTCGCCGAAGATCGGCACGAGCGCGGTGCGGTAGTCGAGCTCCTCGAAGTCCGCCGGGCGCTGGGGGCGCTGGATCTTGTAGTGCTTGCGGGGATCCAGGCCCTGGCGTCTGCGGTACACGAAGTAACCGCACATGCCGAAGATCATCCAGGGGATGCCGACGATGCGGGCCTCCGTGTGCAGCACCGTGACCGCCACCCACGCGAGGAACGTCCCCAAGCCGCCGATCACGGCGGTCATGGGGATCGCAGCGCCTTTGATGCGGATGTTCCAGGGCGAGCGGTAGGGGCGCTCGCGGTCGGGATCCTTGACGCGCAGTCTGACGATCGCAGCGTGGGCGGTGGTGAACGACAGCATCGCGCCGAACGAGTAGAGGTTGCCGAGCACTTCGGTGTTGCCGTACAGGATCAGCGTCGAGGCGAGCATCGAGAAGAAGATCAGCGTGAACCAGGGGGTGCGATAGCGCGGATGCAGCTGCGAGAAGATGCTCGGCAACTGGCGATGCTCGGCCAGCGACCACGATAGGCGTGAGATGCCGATCATGCCCGCGTTGGTGGCGATGAACAGGATCGTGGCGGCGAGGAAGCCCAGGTAGTAGCGCCCGACGGTCAGCACCGTGCCGTGCAGGCCGAGGTGTTCGATCACGCCGAGCATCGGGTCGTTTTCGAAGAAGTGCCCGAGCGCGGTGGCATACCCGGGCTCGGCGAAGCTCTGTTTGAGCTGGGCGCTGTAGCCGACGCCGTGGTGGATCACCGGCAGCGCCGAGAGCGCGATGAGCGAGATGCCGGCGTACACGCCGAGCACCGCGAGCACCACCAGGTTGACGGCCTTGGGGACCTGTATGCCCGGATCCCTGGACTCCTCGGCCATGTTCGCCACGGTCTCGATGCCGGTATACGCGAGCATCGCCAGCGACAGCGCGAACACGAGTTCCTTCCAGGTCGGGGCGATCCCCAGGTGGACCTGGTTGACGAGCAGCGACGGGTTCAGCACGAGGAACGCGCCGAGCGCGACGATCAGGATCTGCGTGCTCAGGTCGAGGATCGCCAGGACGAAGTTGAGCTTCGCCGACTCCCCCAGCCCGCGGATGTTCAGCCCGGCGAGCACGACCACCACGATCAGGCCGCCGAAGATGTCGTCGGGGTTGTGCTTGAGCGCCCCCAGCCCCGGGAACGCGCTCAGGTAGTGGGGAACGAAGAACGCGGAGATGGCGATCGTGAGGATGTAGTCGAGGCTCAGGGCCCAGCCGGCGAAGAACGACACCACGTCGTCGAAGGCGTGGCGGGCGAACGAGGAGGAGCCGCCCGCTTCGGGGAACATCGAGGCGCCCTCGGCGTAGGTTTTGGCCGTCAGCGCGAACAGCCCGCCGGCGAACAGGAAGACCAGCGGCGTGAGACCGAGCGCGTGCGCGGCCACCAGGCCCAGCGCGTAGTAGATCGAGGAGCCCACGTTGCCGTAGGCCGTCGCGAACATCCCGGAGACGCCGACGGACTTGCGCAGTCCTCGCTCTGACAGGCGTGCCATCGGTCCGGGAGGCTACACATGCCTCACCGCCCCAGCCGCACGCGATGTGCAACATCGCGTGCACGGCAGCCGCAAAAGCAGGATCGAGACGTATGATCCCGACGAGCCCGGGGGATCGGGCGCCCTGGGACCCGACTGGCATGGAAACCGCGCGACGAGAAAACTACGACTCGGGCGAGGACTTCGTCCTCGAATACGGCGAGCTGCGCTTCACCTTCAACGAGGTGGACTTCTCCGAGCGCTGCGAGCAGGCCGCGCTGAAGCTCGGCTTCGTCGGCGGTCGCCTCGGCCACGAGGAGCTCGAAGACCTCGTCAACCTCGCCGTCAACGGCGAGATCCTCGACCCCGCTTCAGACCTGGGCGAGCACGTCAACGACTGCTGGCCCGAGCTCGTCGGCCCGGCCGAGCGCTCGCTGGTGCACTGGCTGCGCCGGCTGGTGTTCAGGGGCGCATGGCTCGACCAGCGGGTCAAGGAAGGCGAGCTGGGCGTGAGCTTCGACGAGTGCTCGGGCGGCTTCGTGTACGTGCAGCCGGCGGGCGGACGCGACGGCGACGCAGCCCGCGGCGGCGAGCCGATCGAGCTTGCGCCAGAGCCCTCCTGGAACCGCGTCGCCTACAGGCGTTAGCTGGCCTGTAGAGGCGAGTTTCAGGTAGCCGCTTCGACGGCTGTCAGACGGGCCTTGGTGATCGCCTCGGCGCCGTCGTCGCCGACGAGCAGCTCGGGCTTGAGCGTGCCGCTGTTGACCAGGTCGAGGATCGGCTGGCGCCCGGTGGAGGTGAGGGCGGCGTCGAGGGCGACCACGGTGGTCTCTCCCCCGAGCGGGCGCTCGGCGAGCGCGATCACGGTCAGAGAGCCCGCGTCGCGGAGGTTGCGGGCGGCGGCGAGCGCCTTGCGCGCCGCGTGGGGATGCAGCCCGTCGAGGCCGTCGATCGCCACCAGCGCGTTCCCGCCGCGGGCGGCCACTCGCTTGGCGGCGTCGGTCGCGCGCTCGACCGCCTGATCCTGGAGGTCGGCGGAGGCGGCGAAGCTGAGCGCGGCGACGGGCGCGAGCGAGCCCTCCTGCCACTGGGCGATCTCCTCGGGCCTCGCGCCGGCGAGCACGAGGGAGACCGTGAGATCCTCGCGTCCGGCGACGGCGTCGAGCAGGCGGCGGAGCGTCTCGGTCTTGCCCGCGTGGCGGGCGCCGACGATCACCGCGCGCGAGCCCAGCCCGATCGGGGTCAGCCACTCGATCGCCTCGAGCGTGGGGTCCTGCGAGCCGAGCGCGATGCGCTCGCGGGGCCAGTCGACGGGGAGCTCGTCATAGCGGCCGCCGTCGGACACGCTGTCCGCGGAGGCGCCGTTGATCGTGTCGATGCGCACCAGCGACGGATAGCGCTCGGAGCGCCGGGGCATGCGCACGGGGCCGGTCACGCGGTCGCCGGAGACGAGCTCGCAGCGGCGCACCTGGGCAGCCGAGATGTACACGTCCTCGTCGGAGGGCTCGGGCGGATCGACGCGCAGGAAGGCCGAGCCGTTGCCCAGCACCTCGACCACGCCGGCCGCGATGCGCGCGGGCTCCTGCTCTGACTCCTCGACGTCCTGCGCGCGGGCGCCGCCGCGCGGCGCGTCCTGTGCCTGCTCGGCGCCGCCGGCGTTCTCCTCGCGCGAGCGCCGCGCTCGCGGCGTGCGCCGGCGTCGCGTGCGCGGCACGATCGGCGCTCGCTCCTCCTGTCCGTCGTCCTCCGCGGCGGCGCCGGCGCCCGCGTCACCGCCGCCGCCCCCGCCGCCGGTCTCGTCGAGGATCGCGGTGATGAGCTCGGCCTTGCGCATGCGCCGGAAGCTCTCCAGGCCCAACTGGTTGGCGATCGTGTGGAGGTCGGCCAGCGGACTGGCTTCCAGCTCGGAGCGCTCGAGCACTGTCATGGGATTGGGTCCCCTTTCGTATTGGATGGGCGGTCGGCGTCCCGTCGCGTTGGACAGCGGCGGGCACCCGTTGGCGACATCAGCCTAGCGGCTAGCGGTCGTAGCGAATTTCCTCGGCGAGGGCCAGATCCCTGCTCGGCTCGCTCTCGGCGGCGAGCGCGGCGCGCACGGCGAGGTACTCGGCGGCGGCGCCGACGTCGTGGATGCGGAAGATGTGGGCCCCCTGCTCGACGCCGTGGGCCAGCGCGGCCAGGGTGCCCGGCAGGCGCTCGCGCGGCGGGCGCGCGGTGAGGGCGCCGATGAAGTCCTTGCGCGAGATCGCCATCAGCAGCGGGCGCGCGAGCTCGTGCAGGCGCGCCACTTCCGAGAGCAGCCTGATCGTCTGCGCGGGCGTCTTGGCGAAGTCGGGGCCGGGATCGAGGATGAGCTGCTCGTGGGCCACCCCCCGGGCGATGGCGACGGCGACGCGCTCCTCCAGGAAGCCCATCACCTCGGTGGTGACGTCCGCGTAGAGCTCCGGGTCCTGCAGCCGCTGGCGGGGCGCTGCCCGCGTGTGCATGATCACGAGCGCAGCGCCGGTGCCCGCGCACACCTCGGCCAGCTCGGGATCGCGCAGTCCGCTGACGTCGTTGACGATGCGTGCGCCCGCGGCGATCGCCGCGCGGGCTACCTCGGGCTTGTAGGTGTCGACCGATACCAGCGCGCCCAGCTCGCCGGCGATCCGCTCGACGAGCGGCACCACCAGCGCGAGCTCCTCGGGCACGGCCAGCGGCGGACGCTCGGTGGAGGCGGACTCCCCGCCCACGTCGATGATGTCGGCGCCCGCGGCGAGCAGCTCGGACGCCAGCCGCACGCGCGCCTCGAGGCTCGTGTACAGGCCGCCATCGCTGAAGGAGTCCGCGGAGGCGTTGACGATGCCCATGAGCAGCGGCCCGCCGGACCGCCCCCCGAGCCGCAGGGTCAGCTCGCGGGCGCGCAGCGTCAGCTCCGGTGCGTTCACGACCTCGCGGCCGCCGGCCCCGGGCGCTGCGGCTGGCCCTCGCCGGCGCGCGCCGGCGCCGCTGTCGGGCCCTCGGCGGCGGCCTCCTCGCCAAAGCGCGCCAGCTCGAGCACCAGCCGCTCCTCGCTCCAGCCCAGCTCGCCGGCGAGCACCTCGCCGACGCGCCGCACCGTCTGCGCGTCGAGCTCCCGGGCCGCGAGCAGGGCCAGGCGCGTGCGCCTGAAGAGGACGTCGCCGATGCTGCGCGCCTGCTCGTGGCGGGCGGCGAGCGCGACCTCGGCGAGCACGTCGGGCAGGCCCGCGACGATCGGCTCGGCCAGTTGGGGGCGCTCGGCGGCGAGCGCGAGCACCTGGCGGGCCGCATGCCCGTAGCGCGAGGCGAGCGCCTGGTAGGGGTCCGGACCCACCCGCCCGAGGCCCTCGACGCGCGGCAGCTCCTCAGGAGCGACCGCCTGCCCGAGCGGTATCTCGTGGGTGCGGCAGGGGGCGTCCCGGGCGTCGCGCTCGACCAGGCGGTCGACGGTCATCTTGGCCATGCGCCTCCAGGTGGTGAGCTTGCCCCCGGTGATCGTGAGCATCCCCGAGGAGGTCTCGTACAGCTCCGCCTTGCGGGAGATGTCCACCGACTTCTTGGGGTCGCCGGTGGAGATCAGCGGCCGCACGCCCGCGAAGGCGCCGGTGAGCGAGTCCGGCGCGAGCGCCGTGCCGAAGAACCCGTTGACGGCCTCCAGCAGGTAGTCGACGTCATCGGGCGAGGGCATGACGTGCTCGAGCGGGCCCTCGTAGTCGTTGTCGGTGGTGCCCACGAGCGTGTGCCCGAGCCACGGCAGCGCGAAGATCGTGCGCCCCCCGCCGGCCGGCACGATCGCGCCGCCGACGAGCGGCAGGTCGGCGTGCCTGATCGTGATGTGGGTGCCGCGGCTGGGACGGATGCGCGGCAGCTCGGCCTCGTCGTGGAGCTCCTCGGGGCTGAGCTCGTCCGCCCACACGCCGGTGGCGTTGACCACGTTGGCGGCGCGCACCTCGAAGCGCTCGCCGCTCTCCACGTCGAGTACGCGCACGCCGTGGGCGCGACCTTCGCGCTCGAGCAGCCCGGTGACGTCGAGGCGGTTGGCACAGACGGCGCCGAAGCGCTCGGCCTCGCCCAGCACCGTCAGCACCAGCCGCGCGTCGTCGGTCTGGCAGTCGTAGAACAGGTAGCCGCTGGTCGGCTCGCGCGCGGCGAGCGCGGGCAGCAGCTCGAGCACTTCCTCACCGGAGATCACGCGGTGGCGCTCGGGGCTCCAGGACTCGCCCGCGCTGTCCTCGAGCGACGGCGAGCCATCGCCCTGCGGGCGCTCCCCCCGTGCGCGCCTGCCGCCTGTGCCCCTCAGGGTACGGCGCGAGCGCAGCCGGTCGCGGTCCACGGACATCACGTCGTAGAGGTTCAGCCCCACCCCCACCAGGCGGTCGGGGCGGGCGCCCTCGAAGGCGGGCACCACCAGCGGCAGCGGGCGCACGAGATGCGGGGCGAGCGCGACCATGAGCTGGCGCTCGAGCAGCGCCTCGCGCACGAGCCCCAGGTCGAAGTGCTGGAGGTAGCGAAGGCCCCCGTGGACGAGCTTGCTCGAGCGGCTCGAGGTCCCGCAGGCGTAGTCGGAGCGCTCGAGCAGGGCGACGCTGTAGCCGCGGGCGGCCGCGTCCAGGGCCACGCCCGCGCCGGTGATGCCGCCGCCGACGACCGCCACGTCGAACTCATCTTGCGAAAGCGCCGCTAGAGCTTGGCTGCGCTCGATCATCGAGCGCAGTCTCGCAGACCGTGAAGCCTCCTCTGCTGTTCAGGCAGCCGCATGCGGCTGCCTGCGACCGGCCGCATGCGGCCGGTCGTGGGGACGGCACATGTGCCGTCCCCCGGGCCGTGCATGCACGGCCCGCCAGAGGGTGCATGCACCCTCTGGAACTGCTCCTCAGATGTGTGCCAGCTCGGCGGTGATCTCGCTGACCGCCGCCTTCGCGTCGCCGAACAGCATGGTCGTCTCCGGCTCGTAGTACAGCTCGTTTTCGATGCCCGCGAAGCCCGGGTTCATCGAGCGCTTGATGACGATCACCGAGTGGCTGTTGGAGACTTCGAGGATCGGCATCCCGTAGATCGGCGAGGAGGGCGTGTTCTTGGCGGCGGGATTGGTCACGTCGTTGGCGCCGATCACCAGCGAGACGTCCGTGCGCCCGAACTCCTGGTTTGCGTCCTCCATCTCCTCGAGCTGGTCGTAGGGCACGTCCGCCTCGGCCAGCAGCACGTTCATGTGCCCGGGCATGCGCCCGGCGACCGGGTGGATCGCGTAGCCGATCTCCACGCCGCGCTTTTCGAGCTCCTTGGTGAGCTCGCGTACGGCGTGCTGGGCCTGGGCGACCGCCATGCCGTAGCCGGGGACGATCATCACGCGGTTGGCGTACGCGAGCTGGATGGCGGCGTCGGCGGCGCTGGTCGAGCGCACAGTGCCGGCGTGCTCGCCCGCGCCGCTCGCGCCCTCGACCGCGCCTCCCCCGCCGAAGCCGCCGGCGATGATCGCGGGGATCGAGCGGTTCATGGCGGTGGCCATCAGGTTCGTGAGGATCGACCCGGAGGCGCCGACGATCATGCCGGCGACGATCAGCGCCGTGTTGTTGAGCGCGATCCCCGTGGCCGCCGCCGAGAGGCCCGTGAAGGCGTTCAGCATGGAGATCACCACCGGCATGTCGGCTCCCCCGATCGGCAGCACGACGGCGTTGCCGAGCAGCGCCGCGCACACGAGCATGCCGATGAACAGCAGTTCCGAGTGGGCTCCCGCGACGAGGTCCACGCCGGCGGCCACCGCCAGGATCGCCAGCACGAGGTTGACGATCTGCTGGCCGGCACCCAAGCTGATCGGACGTCCGGGGATGATTTCCTGGAGCTTGCCGAAGGCGATGTTGGACCCCCAGAAGGACACCGAGCCGACGATCGCCGCGAACACGGAGAAGATCGCCACGTAGGTGGGAACGCCGCCGGCGGACACCGTGATGGTGTGCAGGATCGCGCCGCTGGGCAGTTCGCGGATGACGAGGCTGTGCGTGTGCGATCCGTAGCTCGAGCCGTAGCGGCGAAACTCCGCCCAGGAGATCAGGAACACGGCGCCACCGCCGACGCCGTTGAACAGCGCCACCATCTGCGGCATGGCCGTCATCTTCACCTGGCGCGCCGCGGGTATGCCCACGGCCGTCCCGAGCGCGACGCCGAGGGCGATCAGGCCCCAGTTTCCCTCCGAGGGCTGCAGCAGCGTGGCGATCACCGCGATCGCCATGCCCACCGCGGCGGTGCGGTTGCCGCGCACGGCGGTGGTCGGGCCGGACAGCCCGCGCAGTCCCTGGATGAACAGCGCGAAGGCGACGATGTAGAGAACGTCCAGGAAGCTCTCGTTCTGGAGGAAGGAGGTGGCCAGCGGGAGGGTGCTCACGAGCCCTCCTCCTTGTCGGCGCCGGCGCCGTCAGCTCCGGTCCCGCCGCCCCTTTTCGGCTTGGCCTTGAACATCTCGAGCATGCGGTCGGTGACGAGGAAGCCACCGACGATGTTGATCGTGCCGAAGGCGATGGCGATCACGAGGATGACCTTGTTGAAGGTGTCGTTGCCCGCCAGGCCGACGACCAGCAGACCCCCGAGCAGCACGATCCCGTGGATCGCGTTGGTCCCGGACATCAGCGGCGTGTGCAGCGTGTTGGGCACCTTGGAGATGACGACGAAGCCGATGAAGCCCGCCAGCACGAGGATGGCGAGGTTGGTCGTGAGCACGCTCGCCAGGACCATCACGCGTCCGCTCCCGCCGATGATGCGGCGTCGCCCGAGCCGCCCGAGCCGCCCGGGGCGCTCGGGGCACTCGGGGCGCTCGGCGCACTGGCGCTGACGGGCGCGCCGCCGGCGCCCTCGACGGCTGCCTTCGCGCCGGCGTTGACGATCTCGCCGTCGCGCACGATGCACGCGCCCTTGACGATCTCGTCGTCGAAGTCGAGCTTCAGGGCGCCGTCCTCGCCCACGAACAGCTCGAGCAGCGCCTGCACGTTGCGCGCGAACAGCGCTGAGGAGTGCTCGGCCATCGTGCTCGGGAGGTTCAGCGGCGAGACGATCTTCACGTCGTGGCGCACGACCGTCTCGCCGGGCACGGTCAGCTCGCAGTTGCCGCCCGCCTCGCCCGCCATGTCGACGATCACCGAGCCCGCCTTCATCCCTTCGACGGCCTCCGCGGTCACGAGCCGCGGCGCCGGGCGCCCGGGCACGAGCGCCGTGGTGATGACCACGTCGAAGCCCTTGATGGCGTCGGTCAGCGCCTGCTGCTGGCGGGCGCGCTCCTCGTCGGTGAGCTCGCGTGCGTAGCCGCCCTCGCCGCTGGCCTCGAGGCCGAGGTCGAGCCACTGGGCGCCGAGCGACTGCACCTGCTCGGCGACCTCCGGGCGCACGTCGTAGCCGGTCGTCCGCGCCCCCAGGCGCCTGGCCGTCGCGAGCGCCTGCAGGCCGGCCACGCCGACGCCCAGCACGAGCACCTTGGCGGGCGGGATGGTGCCGGCGGCGGTCATCAGCATCGGGTAGAAGCGGCCGATCTCCTCGGCGCCCAGCAGCGCGGCGCGGTAGCCGGCGACGTTGCTCTGCGAGGAGAGCGCGTCCATCGACTGGGCGCGCGAGATGCGGGGTATCGCCTCCATGGCGAACGCCGTGGCCTTGGCGTCGGCCAGCGCGCGCGTCGTGCTGGGGCTGGTGAGCGGAGCGAGGAAGCCGATCAGGATCGAGCCCGAGCCGAGGCCGCGGATCGTCTCGGGGTCGGGCGGGGAGATCGTGACGACGACCTCGCAGCGCCACACATCTGTCGCGTCGCCGGTGACGCTCGCGCCCGCCTGCGTGAACGCCTCGTCGCTGAGCAGCGCGCCGGCGCCGGCGCCGCTCTGGACGACGACCTCGAGCCCCTTGGCGACGAGCTTGGAGATCACCTCCGGGACGAGCGCCACCCGATCCTCGCCCGCGGCGATCTCCTTCGGAACACCGATCCTCATACCAGGGGCGAGAACGTATCCGATCGCGCACATGGGGCGCACCCCGGTATGCGAGACTCGACCCGGAAGACCACCGCAGGGGCGTCTCCCGACCCGCACGCGACCGCGTGCGATCCCATGCCATGACCGTCAATCTCACGCGCATCTACACGAAGCTGGGCGACGACGGCGAGACGCATCTCGGAGACCTGAGCCGCGTCTCCAAGCTGCACCCGCGCGTGGAGGCCTACGGCACGGTCGACGAGCTGAACGCGACGCTCGGGGTCGCGCTGGTGCAACCCGGGCTGCCCGACAAGTTCGCCGAGTGGCTGCACCGCATCCAGAACGACCTGCTCGACGTGGGCGCCGACCTGTCGGTCCCCGCCCCCACGCCGGACCCGGGAGGGGGCGCGAGCGCCGATGTACCCGCACGTCCGCGCCTGCGCGTCGACGGCCAGTACACGCAGTGGCTCGAGCACGCCTGCGACGAGGTCAACGCCACGCTCGCGCCGCTGCGCTCGTTCGTGATCCCCGGTGGCAGCCCCGCGGCGGCGCACCTGCACGTCTGCCGGACGGTCTGCCGGCGGGCCGAGCGCCGCGCGATAGCGGTCGGGACCGAGGTGAATCCCGAGGTCGTGCGCTACCTGAACCGGCTGTCGGACCTGCTGTTCATCCTCAGCCGCGCAGCCAACGCGCAGGGCGAGCAGGGTCGCTCCGAGCCCCTGTGGGATCCGGGCGCGCACCACGCCGACGGCTAGGCCAGCGCCGCTCGCTGGCGCGCAGCGCGGCGACGGCGAGCGAGGCCCAGAAGATCGCCACGAGGTATCCGCCGAGCACGTCGCTGGGCATGTGCCAGGCGAGGATCAGCAGCGAGCAGCCGACGGCGAGCACGAACGCGCCGCCCGCCCAGGCGACCGGCGCCCGCAGGCGCGCCGGCGCCGCCAGCACGGCCGACAGCGCGAGCGTCATGGCGGCGGTCGAGTGACCGCTCGGCCAGGACGCGGGTCCGATGTGGACCGCGCCGATCTGGACGTGCGGGTGTGCGAGCAGCGGCTTGAGCAACTCGGAGGTGAGCGGCGCGATGGGCATCAGCAGGGCGATCGCCACCGCCACGCGCGGGCGTTCGCGGGCGAGCGCGAGCGCGACCAGCGCCACGCCCCACAGCGCGAACTGCAGCGGGTCGAGCAGGTGCAGCAGGAAGTTCGCGAGCGTGTCCACACGCGGGCGACCGAGCAGCGTGAAGTCGTGCAGCGCCACCGCATCCTTCCACTGCGCGGCCGGCACCAGCTCGGCGATCGCCCACACGACGGCCAGCGCGAGCACGCACAACCCGGCCACCACGAGAGCGCCCGCGGCTCCGGGGCGCTGCCGGCGCTCGGCGCGGCGGCGGGCAGGCATCATGGTTGCGCTGTAGGCGTGCTCCGACATCTCTACCGAACAAGGTTAGGACGCTCGATAAACGGGGCGTGAACGCCTCGCCCGCGCGCGCCGGAGACGACGCCGTCGCTCAGCGCGCGCTCGCCGCCGGCACGGGCAGCGGGATGACGGTGGCGCCCTGCAACGCCAGCGCGAAGCGATCTGCGAGCGTCACGCGGTTGAAGGCCCGCGCCGCCAGTTCCACGCCCGCGTCGTCGGTCCCCGTGACGACCCACACGGGCGCTTCCTTGACGGCCTGCGTGGCCGCCACGAGCCCGGCCCCGCCCGCGAGCGTGCGCACCGTGCCTCCCTGCGCGTCGAGCAGCGTGAGCTGCTGCCCGTTGGCGGAGAAGCGCGCGTACACGCCGCTCGCCCGCGGTCCGCGGGCGATGCTCTGCGCCTCGAGGTCACCCCCGATGCGGTTCCACGGCCCGACCATCACGCGCAGCGTTTCCGGCGCGCCGCCGCTGCCCACGGCGGTGATCGCCGCGGGCACGTTGAAACGGCGCAGCGTGACGGTCACCGCGGCGCAGGCGTACCCGGAGACGGTCGTGCATTCCACGCGCACCGGCAGGCGCTTGCCTTCGATGCCGTTCAGGAACGGCTGCGGAAACGCGCCCACGACGGCCGCCGGCATGGCCGGTGCCTGGCTCGTGTCGTGCAGGTCCCACCACACGTGATCGCCCGGGTGCACGCTGGCGGCGCCCGGCCGCTTGGACGCCTGCACGCCGTTGACGTAGTACACCCAGCGGGTGTTCTGCCCGCCCGCGGGAATCTGCGTCCCGGCGGGCAGGGCGTCGATGCTCGCCACCGATCCCCCCTTCGAGCCGGCTTGGACGGCGGTGTGGCCGGCGAGCAGGCTGAGCACGGTCTCCCCTTGGCCCGCATGCAGACCGCTCGCGCGCGCGAGCACCCGCTGGCCGAATTCGCGGGTCACGAGCAGCTCGACGGCGCTCGGCGCGGAGCCGACGGCGAGGCCGCAGCCGGCCAGCGCCAGCGCGAGCACCAGGGCGGCGAGGCACCTCACTGCGTCTGGCCGCGCTCGACCGCGTCCTTGAGGCGGGCGAGCCGTCGGTCCCAGGCGGCTTCGGCGTCGCGCAGCCATGCCGAGGCGGGCCTCAGCGCACCGGCGCGCAGCCGGTAGTGGACCTCGCGCCCGGGCGCGGGGGCGCGCTCGATGAGCCCCGCGTGGTCGAGCGCCAGAAGGTGCTTGGCCACCGCCTGGCGCGTGATCGGCAGGACCGCGCTGAGCGCGGGCACGCTGGTGGTCTCCTCGCGCAGCAGCGCCGCCACCATCAGCCGCCTGGTGGGGTCGGCCAGCGCCGCGAACACCTCCCCTACGCGGTCCTCGCTCAAACGAGCACTCGCGCGAAGCTCGCGGCGAACATGGCGAGCGGGAACGAGGGCGTGCTCTCGATCACGATCACCCGTGTGGCCGGGTCGGGCCCGGTGCCCGCCACGACCAGGAACTCGACGCGCGTGGCCGGCTCCCCGGCGCTCGCCCACCACCATGCCAGCCGGTGGGGCGCCTCGAGCAGCTCCACGTGGATCTCGCGGTCGGGCTCGTCCAGCCAGCGTTCGCGGCCCTCCTCGGTGGCCAGCGCCTCCCACACCTCCTCGGGGCTCGCCTGCACATCGATCTCCCGCCGTAGCGCCATCACGACCTCCTTGACAACCAAATGGTTGCTATCGTGCTTTGACAACCAACCAGTTGTCGAAAGGATAGCGGACATGCCCCTGGTCCCGATGGTCGTCGAGCAGAGCCCCCGCGGCGAGCGCTCGTTCGACATCTACTCACGCGAGTACGGCCTGATCGATCGGGTGATCTCCTCGCACGAGCTGACCCGCGTGCCGACCGGCTTCGCCGGCCGCGTGGAGCGGTGAGGCCGCCGCCGGCGCGGTCGCGGTCGCGGTCGTCGAGGCTGGCGCTGCTCGGACGCGGCCGGGGCGCCCGGGCGTGGAGGCTCCTCAGATCCAGCCGAGCAGCGGCCCGAAGACGAGGCCGGCAGTCAGGTTGACGCCGGCCAGCAGGCCGACCACCTGGATCTGGCGCGCGCGTCGCGGCATGTCGTACACGGTGAAGGCAACCACGTAGAAGGTGAGATAGCCGAAGATGACGATCACCGGGAAGGTGGCGACGTTCCACCACCAGTAGTACCAGTGGAAGACGCCGTCGGCGTGCAGCAGCAGCTCGACGCCGACGGACACGAGCGAGAGCGCGATCGACATGGCCCAGCGGTTGGGCACGCCGAGGATGCGCGCGGAGCGATCGGCGGGCAGCAGCTTCGTGAAGATCACCCCGTTGATGGCGAAGAACAGCGAGATCTCGACGTTCAGGCCGATGAGGATCACGAAGCTGCTGTGGCCGGTGACGGTCCACAGCGCGGCGTGGCCGTTGAGGTGCAGGACGAGCGCGTTGACGATCTCGTTGAGCCAGTCCATCAGCCAGAAGGCCAGGCCCGCGAGCACGGCGCTCCAGTTGGCGCTCTGCACCTCGACCGCGTACACGTACACGACGAGCGCGAGCAGCGTGACGGTCGACCAGTCGAACATGCCGGGCGCGCGCAGCAGGTGCTGGGCTTCGCGCGTGAACTCGGGGACGCTGGCCACGTTCGTTCAGGCGCCGGGGGGCGCTAGGAACCGAGCGCCGCGAGGTCCGCGTCGAGGTCGCCGAGCTGGGCGCGCTGGCGCTCGTCCAGGGCGCTCCCGGCGACGATCAGCCGCCGGGCGGCGTCGAGGTCATCGGAGCGCCCCCACGTGAGCGCTCCCTTGACGACCCCTTTCTCGAGGTACCAGTTGGTGAAGGATCCGTCCTGGAGCGAGCCGCGGAGGATCTCCTCGTCCCACTCGTAGGCTGGGCCGACGTACTCGAGTTCGCCCCAGTCGGCGAGCACCGAGTAGAAGTAGGGGACGACCTCGTGGGGGATGTCCCTGCCGAGCATGTTCAGCGCGGCCGTCTTGCCCTGGTTGAAGGCGACGTCCCAGTGCTCGATGCGCACGGGCATGCCGTGGATCACCGAGTCGTACTCGCAGATGTCCCCCGCGGCGAACACGCCGGGGACCGAGCTCTCCAGGCGCGAGGAGCAGCGCACCCCTCCCCGCGGCCCGATCTCCAGGCCGGCCTTGCGGGCGAGCTGCACGTCGGGGGTCACGCCCGCGCCGACCACCACCGCGTCGGCCGCGAGCTCCAGGCCGCGCCTGGTGATCACCTTGGCGACCCTGGCTCCGTCGCCCCTCTCGGTGTCGCCCTCGAAGCGCTCGAGCTCGTCCTCGCCGTGGACGCGCACGCCGTGGGATTCGAGCAGCTCCTGAAAGAAGATCGCGACCTTGGCGCCGAGCACCCGTTCGAACGTGGTGCGCTCCTGCATGACGATCGTGCAGCTCTTGCCCATCAGCGTCAGCGACGCGGCGACCTCGCAGGCGATGAAAGAGCCGCCGATCAGCACCACCTGCTCGGCGTCGGCCACGCCCGCGCGGATGGCGTCGGCGTTGCCGAGCGTGCGCAGGTAGTGGATCTGCTCGAGCTCGCACCCGCCGACGTTCAGGCGGCGCACGTTGGCGCCGGTGGCGATCAGCGCCTTGCCGAACTCGACCTCCTCCTTGTTCGAGAGCGTCGCCGTGCGGGCCTGCGGGTCGATCCCGGTGGCGCTGGTGCGGGTGAGCACCTCGATGGCCTGCTCGGACCACCACGCATCGGGGCGGAACATCGGCTCCGCCCGGCTCTCCTCGCCGCGCAGGTAGCCCTTGGAGCAGTCGGGACGGTTGTAGGGCCGGTCGGGCTCGCGTCCGACGAGCAGCACCTCGCCCTCGGCGCCTTCCTCGCGCAGCCAGCGCGCGCAGTTGGCGCTCGCCAGCCCGCCACCGACGAGCAGGTAGTCGACCTTGCGAGCGGCCATCGCCCGCCACCTTACAGCCCCGGCGGGTGGCGCACCGACCACCTCGCCCACGTGGGGATGTGATCGAGGATCCGCCAGCGCGGGCCGTCTTCGTCGCGGTTGGGCCCCACGTCGGTGCCGTCGTGAGATGTGTCCAGCCGCAGGCCGGCGATCACGATGAAGACGTGTGGCGTGGGGATGTCGGCGGCGTAGATCGTCACCCACCGTCCCGGCCCGGGGGCGCCCCAGCTGACGTAGTCCTGTGCGAGCGGGTTCTCGTGGAGGATTTCCGCGAGCGTCCGCACGCCCGCGCGGTAGAGGACGTAGTTGACGGTGCTCGAGCAGTCCTCTTCGCTTGCCCCCAACGGATCGGGGTGTCCTCCCGGCCCGTATGGCAGGTCCTGCAGCTCGTTGCCGGCAACGACCATCGCCTGCACCGTCGCCGGCACGCCGGCGGGCACGAGCGCGAGGTGGCCGTCACCGGGTACGAGCTCGGCGCGTTCGCCGGGTATGAAGCGCACCGGCGTGGGACTCTCTTCCTGCAGGCGCAGATCGGCCCCTTCGGGTGCTTCCGCGCGTTCGTCCCCCTGGGCGTCGCCTTCCCCGGCTTCACCGCCGGCGGACGTGGCGAACGCCGCGGGCGGGTCGCTGTACCTGGCCGCCCAGGCCTCCACCTCCTCGACGTACCACTGGGCGTGGTTGTACGCGAAGATCGCCTGGCGATAATCGCGCGGAGCCCCGGATGCGCGCAGGTAGTTGGCGGCGGAGAAGATGGCGTCCGCCGGATTCCAGCGATCTGGCGGGCCCCCGCCTTCGGCGTCCACCCCATACCGCGCCCACGTGGAAGCGATGAACTGCATCGGCCCACCGGCCCCGGCGGCATTGAACGCACCCTCCTCGGTGCACGACGGCGCGGGAGCGCGTCCGTGGTCGCACTCGACCTTCCCGATCCCGGCGAGGATCGCCCAGTCCAGCCCGTAGCGCGCGGCCGCCTGCTCGTACAGCCGCAGGTAGGTGGGCGGGATTTCCCGCTCGGCCAGCGCGGAGACGCCGTCGCCCGGACCGCCCTCGGCGGGTTCCTCGCCGGCTGCCGTTGGTGAGGCGCCACCGAGGGCCATGAGCACCGCGACGAGCACGAACGCGATCGCTGCCAGGGCGGCGGCCGCGACGGCGATAGGTCCGGCGCGCGAGCCTCGATCGCGGCTGGCGGCGGCTGTCGAGCCGGCCGTCAAGGGAGCTCCACCACGACCTGGCCGGGGAGCCTCTCGAGCGCACGCCCGAACGGCGGCGTGCACCTCATCGACGGCCCGTGCCGAGCTGGCGTTTGCGCCGCGCGGCCACCTCCCGCGCGTCGTCCATCACGCTCGAGCGATCCGCGCTCGCTGTCCGAGCAGCCCCGGGGCCCGTGCGCCCGGCCTCGCGCCAGCGCTCCACTTCCGAGCGCGGCTGGCGTGAGGCGGGCATGCCGTGTCCTTGCTCGCGCATCCGCTGGCGCACGGCGCCCTCGAACTCGCGAGCGGCCTTGCGCCGCTCGCCTCGCCCCAGGCCGGGCGTGTCGGAGCCGTCGGCGAACTGCCTTGCCGTGCGGCCGAGCTCGTCGCGCAGCGCGAGCTCGCGGTCGATCTCCGCCCGGGCGGCCAGCCGGCGGCGCGGGTCCAGGCGCCGGTACTCCTCGCGCCCGTACCCGGCGAGGCCGGCAAGCGCCGCGTAGTCGCGTCGCTCGCCCGTGCCGCCCGCCCGCCCGCGCGCGGGCAGCGTCGCCTGGGCATCCAGAAAGCGATCGTGCGCGTCGCGGCGCTCGGGCGTGTAGGGCCGGCCCGTGCGGCGCTGTGCCTGCTCGGCCTCGGCCACGATCCGCTGTGCCGCGTTCAGCTCGCCCTGATCGCGATCGATCTCGCCTCGCACGCGCGCGCCGCGGCTGCCCAGGCGCGCGGCGCGACGCCCGTCGCCGCGGGCCAGCGCGAGCGCGCGCTCGCGCTCGAGACGCGCGAGCTGCGCGCGTTTGGCGCTCAGGGCTCGCTGGAGCTCGGGGGCGCTGTCCGCGCGCTCCTGCGCCTCACGGTGCTCGGCCGCGAGTGCGCGCTCGACCTGCTCGCCGGCCCCGGCGCGCGCCAGCTCACGCGCCGCCCGCGCGCGCTTGCGCTGGTGCTCGGTCGAAGCCTCCTTGGTGAGCCTGTCCTTGGCCCAGCGCGCCGCGGCGATCCCCCTGCGAGGTCCGTCGAGGGCGTGGCCCATGCGCTGCACCAGCGAGCCTCGCCGCGCGCGCTCCCCTGCGGCGACGGTCGCAGGGGTGGCGAGCACCTGGTGGCGGCGCTTGTACGCGCCCCACCAGAACGCCGACGTCAGCAGCCACTGCGTCCACCAGCCGAGCGCCCCGAGCCTGGAGAGGATCCCGAGCACGGCGAGCACGGCGCCGAGCAGGAACGAGAACACCAGCTTGGAGACGACCGCCGCGAGCAGTTGGGCGCCCCATTTGCGAAACAGCGCCCGCCCGTTCTCGCCGAATGCCGGCGCCACCACGATCGCCGGTGCGAGCAGCAGGTAGAGCAGACTGAAGATCGCCGCGAGCAGCAGCCGCACCGCGAGAAAGCCCAACAGCAGCAGCATCCCCAGCAGGCCTCCCGCAATCAGCACCAGCCCCCCGACGCGCGCGAACGTGCCGCTGCCGGTGCGGAACTCGGCCTGCTGCGCGGCCTGACCGCTGCAGTTGGTCGCTTCGCTGCTCTGGCAGATCGCCCGCAGCAGCGAGCCCTGGTCGTTGATCGAGTTGCGCGCCGCGCCGTTGGCGGGCAACGCCAGGAAGATCGCACCGTTGCTGCGGGCGTCGCGCAGCAGCTCGGCGGTGTGCGCGAGCGCCTGCGCCTGGGCGCTGTCGGCGGGCACGCAGGGCACCGGCACCGGCGCGGTTGGCACGGGGTGGCATGCGAGCGCCGAGTCGTCTTCGGCGGCGATCCTCGAGGCGGCCGCGCGCAGGCTCGGATCGAGCCGCGATGCTTCCCGACACCAGCCGACGTCGCCGAACTCCAGGTAGCACCAGGGCGCTTCGATCGCCGCTGTGAAGAGGCTTCCGAGACTGTCGCCGAGCGCCCGCCCCGGCGTCTTGGGGGTGCCCTGGGTGGCGACCGCGAGCGTCCCCAAGCTCGCCTGGTCGGCCCACTGGCCGAGCGCCCCGACCGTGCCGGTCGGGTCGGCGATGACCCACAGACCGGCCACCATCATCGCGCCCATCAGCAGCGCCTCGCCGAGCGTGTCGGCGACGCGGCGGCGAATCAGCCCGTGGTAGAGCGCTAGCACCGACGCGCAGGCGAGCGCGATCACGAGCCACGGTTCGGTGAAGCTCGCCTGCATCTGGCGGAGGCCGCCGCCCACGCCGGCGGCCGCGGAGCTGTCGAGCAGATCGAGCGTGAAGCACCACTCGAGCATCACCAGCAGCGCGTGCACGGTCCACACCAGCGCCATCCACAGCGGCGCCACCACCAGGCCCTGGATGGCGCTGTCCACGCCGCCGGTGCTGAAGCCCAGCAGGCCCGTATCGATGTGAACGTCGAACGCGTAGTCGCCCGTGGGCGCCGGAGCGGCCATGAAGCCCGACGTTTCGCAGTTGCGTCTGCTGGCCTGCGAGAGCTCGCCGGCGAGCGTCCCCTCGCACGCCGGGCTGCCGAGGCCGTTGCTCACCAGCGGGTCCGTCTGCGCTTCCGGCGCGCCGCCCGCGGCTTCGCCGCCGCCCGCCGCTCCGGTGCTCGCTTCGTCGGTGGTGAGCGGCGGACTGGCGGGTGCTCGCGCGATCGAGGCCTGCGATCCCGCGACCGAGCCCGAGCGCCCGGCGACCGCGGGCGTCGGCCCGGCGGCGCCCGCGAGCGCGTCGGCGCGCGCCGACGCCGCCCAGCACATCGCGCCGGTGACGACGGCGAGCGTCACGAGCGCCGCGGGCGCGGACGCTCGCGCGCTCACTCAGCTCGTGGGCGTGGTCGAGAACGCGCGCAGCAGCGACGGCACCACCAGCTCCACCTGGATCGCCTCAACGCGCCCGGCGTGGTCGCGAAACAGGCAGCGGCCGGCGTCGAGCTCGAGCAGGGTCTGGCGCATGCGCCGGTCTTCGGGGTCGAGCCCGAGCAGCACGAGCGCTCGCTCCGCCTCGGCCTGCGAGCGGATGCCGAACACGAACGTCGCGCCGATCAGGTTCTCGAGCGACTCGCGCTCGCCGACCAGCGCGTCGGTCACGAGCTGTGTGGAGATGATCGGGACCGCCAGCTCGGAACGACCCATGCGCTGCAGCGATGCCAGCAGCGTCCTGCCGACGGGATCGCCGAGCAGGCGCCAGCCCTCGTCGAAGCAGAACAGCTTCAGGCGCCCACGCTCGGAGCCCATCAGGTGCATTGCGAACATCGCGATCAGGCGGACCACCTGCTCGCCCACGCGCTCGGCCTGGGAGTAGTCCGCGCGCGGCATGCCCGGCGGCGGAGCGGGCAGGTCGCGGATCGGCAGGTAGGTGACCTGGCGGTGACCAACTGGCGGCAGCTTCACGTCCGGGTCGGCAAAGCCGAGCTGGGTCAGCCCTGAGCGCGCGTACACGTCGAGCGCCCTGCCAACCTGGAGGTCGGTCGCCCCGCCCTGTTCGAGCGCCCTGACCACCTCGCGGCAGGTGGGCTCGCGACAGCGCGTGAGCACGCGGTCGACCGCGCCCACCACCGCCGTCTCCCACGCGGGGTCGGCCCTTGCCGGGAGCAGGTCCCGCAGGAACGAGACCGCCGCGTCCTGGCGCAGGTGGACGGGCGCGACCCGCAGCGGATCGAGCATGCCGCGCAGCGCCGGGTCCGGGCGCAGCGTGACGCGCTCGACGTGGGCGGCGACATCGCTGAGGAGGTGGAAGCGATGGTCGCCCTTCGGATCGCAGTCGACCACGCGTGCGCCCTGCAGAAAGCCCTCGTATGCGAGCTTCTGCGCGAGCGTGGTCTTGCCCGAGCCGAGTGCGCCGACGCTGAGGATCGTCGCGTTGCCGTCGCTTTCCGAGCCCTCTCGCAGGTTGAACCTCACGGGCTGCCGGGAGCCGGACAGCGTGTGTCCGAGGTAGAAGCCCTTGCGCGAGCCGGCCGCGTGCGCGGCGGTCGGCATCATCGCAGCCACCTGCTCTGCGGTGAGCGTGTCGTCGTACCCGGATACGAGCGTCCGCTGGCCCGGCATGTGCTGCAGGAACAGCCGCAGCTGATCGCCCAGCGGCCGGTGCAGGCGGACCTCTCCATACGCGCGCCTGCACATCTCCACCCGCTCCTCCAGCTCCTCCTCGCCGGCGCCCGCGACCGCTATCGCGAGCGTCGCCCGCAGCAGCGGCGGCTTGCTGGAGGCCTGCAGGTAGGCGAGCAGGTCCCTCGCCTCCTGCGTTCGCTCGTAGCCGAGATCGGAGACGCCCTGCTCGCCACCGGACTCGGCCCGCACGATCTGATCGGCGTCCTGGATGCGACGCCTGGCGATCCGCACCGCCAGCTCGTTCGGCAGGAACCTGGCGTTCAGCGAGAGGTCCACGCCGAAGGGCAGGCTCTCGGCGGGCGCGAACATGAGCTCGGCACGGGCGCCCGGGAACTGCACGCTCTCCGGGAGCGCCCCCAGCACGAGCTGCGCCTGCCATCCCGTACCGAGCTCGGAGTCGATCTTCAGGAGTCGGCCGCGGTTCTCCACGCAGCCGTCCAGCCAGCGCACCACGTCGCCCTCGAGTGGCGCCAGCGTGGCCTGTCCGTTGCGCTCGAACACGAGCGCGCGCGGCGCATGCAGCCCGTCGACCGTCGGTTCGCCGAGACCGCGGCAGAACGCCCTGCGCACGAGCCACTGCAGCTCGACGCCGCGCGCCGGGCGCACGGGCAGGAAGTCCGCGAGCCGCGCGTGGGCCTGATCGGCGCGCACCCTGGCCTGCTCGAGCTCCGCGACCGTCAGCGTGCGCCGGTCCTGGAAGGCGAGCGCCCGCCTGAGCACGCGCCACCACTCGCGTGGATGCTCCCCCGCCGCGCGCGAGACGTAGGAGGCCACGTCGCGCTCGGGTTCGCTGAGGCTGACGAGCAGGAACACCCTCGGCTGCGCCCCGCCGATGCCGCCGAGCCGCCTGACATGCTCGGCGAGGTAGCGCTCGCGCGCGGAGGTGTGCACCCGCGCGCACGCCGACCACGTCCCGCTCTCCTCGCGGACGGCGCGCGCATAGCGCTCGAGCTGCCAGCGTGCCGACACCCGCAGGATCTGCACATCGGCCTCGATCGCCTCGAGCGCGCCGATCAGCGCGAGGAAACGAGCGCGCTTGGCTTCCTCGCCAAGCCACGCGTAGGAGGAGACGTCCACGCCGAACGCCGCCCACGCGTCGTCCAGGCCGCGGGCGAACACGCAGTTGCCGTACACGAAAGCGAGGGGCGAGGCCATCGCACTCAGCGCCCCGTGCGCTTCCCGGCCCTGACGAGCAGCCGCGCGCCCGGACCGAGCGAGATCACCTGCGCGCTCGCCATCGCGCGCGACGGGATCGACTCCCGCAGCGTGAGCACCCGCCGTGCTCCCCAGCGGGCCGAGCCGCTTGCCCCGCGCTCGACCACGCGGCCGCCCCGCGCGTGCTCCACGCACACGACCACCGCCCCGGGGCCGGTGTACCGCATGCGGCGCAGGCCGCCATCCGAGCCGTCGGGGAGCAGCACGAGCTCGTTCGGCCGCCACACCGCCCCCGGCGCCTGGCAGCCGCGCCCACCGGCCAGCCGGCGAGGACCGAGCCGGTAGCGCAGCAGCGCGTGCGCGGCCAGATGGAACGTGCGCCCCTCGAGGCGGATCGCGCTGAGGATGGCGGCCCCCACGCAGGGAAGCGCGATGTCGCGCAGATACCAAGGGAGCTCTGCGGTGAGCGAGCGGACGGCCGGCACGCTCCCGCTCAGCAGATCGAGCCCGAGGAGCGCCAGGAAGTAGACGACTGACCTGACGGGCACGCCGCCGGGGTTCAGTCGCAGCTGATCGACGCTGTAGATTCGCCGCTCGAGGTCGAACACACGACGGTAGGAGCGGATCTCGATCATTGCGCTCCGAACAGCGACGCGACGGTCGCACGCAGCAGGCTCACACCCGCCGGCGTCGCCAGCAGCACCGACACGATCCCCACCGCGAACACGCCCGCCGCCTCCTTGAAGTCCCGGCGAAAGGCCAGCACGGTGGCCGCCACCGCGAACGCGAGCCCGATCAGGCTCATCGCCACCGCGCGCCCCGTGCTCCCCGCCTTGGCCGCAGCCGCTTCGAGCGAGCTGCCACCGCTTTCGCCCGCCGCCGGCGGTGCGCCGGCGACGCTCGGATTGGTCGTCGTGACCGCCGCGCACGCCGCCGCGGGCCACGCGGCGATGCACGCGCACGCGAGCAGCGCGAGGACCAGTGGATGTGGATGTGACTTCTTCAACGGGCCTCCTGTGATCGGGGTCTACGTATCGGGGTCCACCTGCACGGCCGAGACCTCCCAGCGCCCCTGCGCGCGGAGCACGTCGAGTTCGTAGGCGAGCGTGTAGCGAGCGCCGCGTGCGTCCTGTGCCTGCACCGTCGCCAGCACCGCGCTGCCCTGCTGCGCCCAGTCCAGCCGCTGCATCGACTCGAGCGTCAGCGCCTGGTTCGGGAGCGACACGCGCGCGCCGCTGGACAGGTCCGCGGCCAGCTCACTCGAGGACGCGCCGAGGTAGTTGCGCAGAGCTCGCTGCACGACCGTCGCGAGCGCCGGTTCGGCCACTTCGCGCAGGTGCGCCGGAAGCTGCGCCGGTTCGGCGGCCGGGGGACCCACGAACGCCGGGTAGCCGGCCAGAGCGAGGCCCCCATCGCCCGTGCGAGCGACCGAGACAGTCAGATAGACCACGCCCGCCGTGTCCGTCTGCGCCGCCACCGTGTAGACGTGCTCGCCCGGCGCCGGCTCGCGCGCCTGGACCACTTCGGCCCATTCGACACGCTGTTCCCCGCTCGCCGGGAGTACGAGCCCGGCCCCGCCTTCCATGCCCGGCCCGAGAAACGGTTCGAGGGAGCGCGCGCTGGCCTGCGGTTCGGCGGCGTTCCAGGTGAGATAGCGGCGCGCGAACAGTGCCGCGTACGCTTCGGCCGCCCGATCTGGTGGCGCGGGTTGGCGTACGGCGCCGGCGGGTGGCGCGGGCGCCGGCGGCGCGATCGCGAACCGCGCACTCGCTGCCAGTCCCGCGAGCGAGAGCCCGCACACCAGGTAGCGGGGGAGCTCGCGCCCCAGGCGAATCCGCCACAGCGCGCGGGTTGTGACCGTGACCGTCGCTCGCGCCTGATCGCCCGGCATCCTGCCCCCCGTCATCGCTCGAACCCGAACTCGGCGGGCCCCGGTGGGGACTGCCCCGCGGGCGTCGAGCCAACCGTGCGGGCGGGCGACTCGACCGGGGCCGGCGCGGCCGCGTGCGAGGGGAGGCTCACCGCCGCAACCTCGACCGCGGCGCCCTCGTGGTCGGGCTCGATCGTGCTCGCCGCCCGAGACGCGGACGCGGGCTCGCTGGGCCCGGGAGCGAGCCCGCGAACGATCACGCGTCGCGCCAGCAGGCGCGACCGTGCCACGCGCACGCGGGACGCGGGTGAGCGGGGCGAGCGCACCCGCTCGCGCCAGATGTGCACGCCGGCTGCCTGTGAGGAGGCAGGAGAGCGTTCGCGCGCGAGCAGACTCGCGACGGCGCCGCGCCCTGCGTGTGGGAACGGCGCCGCGCCGGTCATCGCCATCAGCCCGCCGACAGTGCCGACGCTCGCCAGCAGCACCGTGGACGCGGCGGTGCGCAGCAGCGTCCGCCGCCCCGACGATGGCCGGATCGCGCTCGCGCGCCCGTTTCGGCTCCAACCATCGAACGGCTCGAGCGCGGCGCTCGCCCAGAACTCATCCTCGCCGTACACGCGATAGACCTCGCGGGGTGCTCGTCGCAGCAGCGTCAAGGAACGGCCTCCACGGAGCCCACGCGGGCGGCCGGAAGCCGGAGCGGGGAGCTCTCCGGTTTCCGGCCGCTTGCGCGCGGAGGGGAGGCGCCGCGCGGCCGTCCGTTCAACCGGTCGCCGGCGTCCCCGGGGACGCGCCTATGAGTGGGGGGAGATGTGTTCATAGGAGGTCCCTGTGGCCCCTTCCGACGTGCGGGCGATCGGCGGGACACCAAGTTCGTCGCGCGCCATCAGCTCGCGCAGGCGGGCCCGCGCGCGCTGCGCGACCTTGCGGTACTTCTCGGCGGACCAGCCGTACCGGGCGCAGAACTCGCCGCGGCCCACCTCCCCGACCTGCGCGGCGAGCACCAGGCGCTGGTCATGGGTGAGCTGGCGCGCGAGCAGCTGCACCCGCCGCAGGTCGTGGCGCAGCAGCGCCAGCTTCTCCAGCTCGGCGCGCACGTCCACCACGTCGATCCGCTCAGCGGGCGCGCCGTCGAGCGGCATCGCCTGCTCGAGCGCCGCCTGCATCGGGCTGCGCCCGGAGAGCGCCCGACGACGATCGTGAACGCGCGAGAGGAAACGCTGCTCGAGCGTGTTCGCCACGTGCGCGGCACTGGCGAAGCGCCCGCCCCTGCGGGCCTGCGCTACGAGCTCGAGCGTCGCCTGGCTGTAGCAGTCCTCGAGATCCTCGTGCCTGAGCCGGTGACGGTGGACGCGCAGCAAAAGCTCACGGCGGGCGCGAGCGACGAGCGCCACCTCCTCCGCCTGGTCGAAGCGCCGCGCGGCGCGCAGCGGCGAGCGCCAGACGTCGTGCTGGGCTCGCTGCGGGGAGCGCGATCGGGTAGACACATGGGGATGTCGCGCGAAGCCCGCCGCAGGCCCCCCTCCCAATTCGCCGGCACCGCCGGCGCGCACCGGTCCGCGGCTCGCACGACCGAGGCGCCCATATGAGCCTCACCGACCGCCTCCACGCTCTCGACCGCCGCCAGCAGCGCAGCCCGCGGCTCGGCTTCGTGGTGGCGGTGGCCAAGAAGTTCAACGACGACCAGGCCGGCCAGCTGGCGGCGCTGATCTCCTACTACGCCTTCGTCTCGCTGTTCCCGCTGCTGCTCGTGTTCGTGACGATCCTCGGCTTCGTCCTCCAGGGCAACCCCGGCGAGCAGCACAAGATCCTCGACGGCACGCTCGGGCAGGTGCCGATCATCCGCGACCAGCTCAAACTGCACTCGCTCACCGGCAGCACCGTCGCGCTCGTGATCGGCATCGTGCTGTCGCTGCTCGCCGGCATGGGCATCACGAACGCAACCCAGAACGCGCTCAATCGCATCTGGGCCGTACCGTTCAAGCACCGTCCCGACTTCCTGCACTCGCGTCTTCGCAGCCTCGGCATGCTCGCGGTCCTGGGCACGCTCTCGATCGTCTCGGCGGTCGTCGGCGGCTTCGTCGGCTCCTCGAGCCACCCGGCGCTCACGGTCGTCGGGGGCGTGCTGGTGGCGTTCGTGTTCAACCTCGCCCTGTTCATGCTCGCCTTCAAACTGCTGACAGCCGCGGATCTATCCTGGCGCGAGCTGCTGCCGGGCGTGGTCACGGCGTCGGTCTTCTGGCAGCTCTTGCAGCACCTCGGCGGCTACTACGTCGACCACGAGCTCAAACGCCTGACCCCGCTGTATGGCGTGTTCGCGCTCGTGCTCGGCCTGCTCGCCTGGCTGTACCTCGGCGCCCAGCTCACGATCTTCGCAGCCGAGGTCAACGTCGTGCGCCACCGCCGCCTGTGGCCGCGCAGCCTGTTCAGCCCCCTGATCGACGCCGACAAGCGCGCGCTAAGCGCTGCCGCGGAGGCCCAGGAGCGCGTTCACGAGCAGAACGTCGAGGTCAGCTTCGACGAGCCCGCGTAGGGCTCGCCGAAGGCCCGCCCCAGTACCCCCGGCGGCGGTCTGTACCGACCGTGGCTCGGGTGTCCGGCGCCCTCGCCATCCCCTATTTTCGGCTCTGTGATGCCGTTTCCGGCGTCCCCACCAAACTACTTGCACACGCAACCACCTCGCGCTATACTAACTAAACTTTCGTAAGCTCATATGGAGCGAATATCAAATGGCACCTTCCCCATCACCCCGCGAGAAGCTTCCAGCCCAACCCTCCCCGTCGTCTCCTGAGGGGGAGCCCAAACAGCGCCTGCGCCTGATCCCGCTCGACGACACGGTGGTGTTCCCCAACATGGGCATCACGCTGACCGTGGACGTCGGCGATGACGAGCGCGTGGTGCTCGTGCCGCGCCACGAGAACGAGTTCCTCGAGGTGGGCACCATCGCCGAGGTCTCCGACAAGATCCGCCTGCCCGGCGGCGGGCGCGCCGTGTCGCTGTCCGGCGAGCACCGGGCGCTGATCGGCGCGGCCGAGACCGGCCCCACGGGCGAGCTGCGCGTGGAGGTGGACGAGCGTCCCGACGACGTTCCCACCGACAAACGCACCCGCGAGCTGGAGCGCGAGTACCGCGCCACGGTCGAGGAGATCCTCGAGCTGCGCGGCGACGACGGTCGCATCGCCGCTTTCCTGCGGGCGATCGCCGAGCCCGGTGCGCTGGCCGACTCGGCCGGCTACTCCCCCACGCTCTCCTACGAGCAGAAGGTCGAGCTGCTGCGCACGCTCGACGTAGCCGACCGCCTCGAACTGGCAGTGAAGCTGCAGCGCGAGAGCCTGGCCGAGCTGCAGGTGCGCAGGCGCATCCGCGAGGACGTCCAGGAGGGCGCTGAGAAGCAGCAGCGCGAGTACTTCCTGCGCAAGCAGATGGAGTCCATCCGCAAGGAGCTGGGCGAGGACGACGCGTCGGTCGCGGACGAGTACCGCACGAAGATCGACGAGGCCGACATGCCCGAGGCCGTGAAGGAGCAGGCGCTCAAGGAGCTCGCGCGCCTGGAGCGGATGGGCGAGCAGACGGGCGAGTCGAGCATGATCCGTACCTACCTGGACTGGCTGATCGCGGTGCCGTGGGGCAAGCGCTCGGAGGAGCGCCTGGACCCGGTGGCGGCGCGTGCGGTGCTGGACTCAGACCACGAGGGCCTCGAGGATGTCAAGGACCGCGTCACCGAGTACCTGGCGGTGCGCAAGCTGCGCCAGGAGCGCGGCATCGAGGCCGACCCCAAGTCGGGGGCCATCCTCACCCTGATCGGGCCCCCGGGCACCGGCAAGACCTCCATCGGCGAGTCCATCGCCCGTGCCACCGGACGCGAGTTCGTGCGCATGTCGCTGGGCGGCGTCCGTGACGAGGCCGAGATCCGCGGTCACCGCCGCACCTACATCGGCGCGCTGCCGGGGCGGTTGGTGCGCGCGCTGAGGGACGCGGGGACGATGAACCCGGTGATCCTGCTCGACGAGGTGGACAAGGTCGGCGCCGACTGGCGCGGCGACCCCTCCGCGGCCTTGCTGGAGGTGCTCGACCCGGCGCAGAACCACTCCTTCCGCGACCACTACCTCGACGTGGAACTGGACCTGAGCCAGGTGATGTTCCTGGCCACGGCCAACGTCGCCGACACGATCCCCGGCCCGCTGCTCGACCGCATGGAGGTGATCAGCTTCGACGGCTACACCACCGAGGAGAAGCTGGCGATCGCCAAGGGCTACCTGTGGCCGCGCCAGCGCGAGCGCAACGGCCTGCGCGAGGACGAGGTGGAGATCGCCGACGAGGTGCTGAAGACGATCATCTCCGAGTACACGCGCGAGGCGGGCGTTCGTAGCCTCGAGCGCAACCTCGGCACGGTGCTGCGCAAGATCGCGACCAAGATCGCCTCGAGCCAGACCAACGGCGCCACGCCGCTGCAGACGCCCGTGAAGATCGACCTGGAGGCCGTGCGCGACGCGCTCGGACGCCAGAAGTTCTTCCAGGAGTCCGCCGCGCGCACCGCCACCCCGGGTGTGGCGACCGGCCTGGCCGTGACCGGCACCGGCGGCGACGTGCTGTTCGTCGAGGCCACCGGCATCAAGAGCGGCGGCAAGGGCGGCGGCGGCCTGGTGCTGACCGGTCAGCTCGGCGACGTGATGAAGGAGTCGGCGCAGATCGCCCTCTCCTACGTCCGTGGCCACGCCGAGGAGCTGGGCATCGAGCCGGCAACGTTCGAGAACAAGGAGTTCCACGTGCACGTCCCCGCGGGGGCCATCCCCAAGGACGGCCCGAGCGCCGGCGTGACGATGGTCACGGCCCTGGCCTCGCTGCTGTCGGGGCGCCCCGTGAAGCACACGGTGGGCATGACCGGCGAGGTCACGCTGCAGGGACGCGTGCTGCCGATCGGCGGGCTCAAGCAGAAGGCCCTGGCGGCGCACGCCGCGGGCCTGACCGACGTGATCCTGCCGGAGCGCAACCGCGGCGACCTGGACGACATCCCCGAGGAGGTCCGCGAGCAGATGACCTTCCACCCGGTGATGACCGTACAGGAGGTCCTCGACCGCGCCCTGGAGCCCGCACGCGATGTCGCGCACGCGTAGATGTGAGCCCGTCCCGATGGAGGTCCGCGCAACGGCGGACCTCCTCGAGCGGCGCTGGCAGCTCTCAATCCTGTACGCCGCGCTGACGGGCGCGCTGCGCTTCAGCGAGTTCGCCGACGCGGTCGCGGGGATCTCCCCGCGGATGCTTTCCGAGCGGTTGCGGGAACTGGAGGGCGCGGGGCTGATCGAGCGGACCGTGCTGCCCACCAGCCCCCCGTCGGTCGAGTACCGGCTCACGCAGCGGGGGCGCAGGCTCGCGCCGATCATCGAGGCGATGCGCACGTACGCGCGCGAGCCGGTCTGAGGCGCGACAGCAGTTTGTAACGAAGCGCATTTGGCCAACAGCCTGTTGGCCGAATGCTCAATCCCGGGTGACGGGTGCCTCGTCGAGGTTGCCGTCGTAGACGATCTCCGCCGCCTCGACGATGCCCGTCAGCTCGTGCGCCAGCGCCGGTAGGTCGGGAAGTGCGGGCTTGAGCTCCGCGGGGGCGTCTTGGGTCAGCTTCACAGCCTCGCGGGACGCCACGGTTGATGGCACCGCAGGCGCCTCGCCGGTTCGGTATCGCGCGACCGCGACGGGCGTGTCAACGCCACGAAGCGCCCACTCCGTGACCGTCTTGTTGCGGCCAGGACACAGGATGAGGCCAATGGAGGGCGCGTCCTCGGGCTGGCGTTGGATCTCATCCACCGCGTTGAGGTAGAAGTTCATCTTCCCGGCGAACTCCGGCTTGAAGTCCTCGATCTTCAGGTCGATGACGACGAAGCGCCGAAGCAAGTAGTTGTAGAAGAGCAGATCGATGAAGAACTCCTGATCCTCGCCCGCCTCGTCGTCTGGCACGCGAAGCGGGAACTGCCGACCAACCAACGCGAAGCCACGACCCATCTCCATGAGAAATGACTGCACGTCGTTGAGCAGCGCTAGCTCCAGGTCGCGCTCCTTGGCGTCGGCGGAGAGGTTGAGGAACTCGAAGTTGTAGGGGTCCTTGATCGCGTCTCGCACCAGCTCGGAGTCTGGTGCCGGCAGGGCGCGCTCGAAACTTGTCAGTGCGCGGCCCTGCCTACCTCGCAGATCGCTCGCGATCTGCGCCTCCAGAACCTTGCGCGACCAGCCGTGCTCGATCGCCCTTTGCGCGTACCAAAGTCGGGCATCCCGCTCGCCCAGCTTCGTCAACAGCACGATGTTCTGACCCCAAGGCAATTGGCCAACGGGCTGTTGGCCAATTGCTTGACCGCCCTCCTCCGGCGACCAGGCCTCCGCGAAGGCGCGCATGTACTTGAGGTTCGACCGAGAGAAACCCGTCATGTCGGGGAACTCGCGCCGGAGGTCGGCGGCAAGACGGTCGATGACCCTGCTGCCCCAGCCCTCGCGTTGCTCCCGCGCGAGGATGTCGCTGCCGATCTCCCAATAGAGCCCGATCAGCGCGCTGTTGGCCGCGAGGATCGCCCGGGTTCTCGCCGAGGCGACACGCGCCTTGATTTCCCCGAGGAACTCGCCATAGTCGGCGGGCAAAGAGTCTCTACGGCGTGCAGGCGTATTGGCCACATACCGAGCGTAGTGGGCAATAGGGGCGGCGGCTCGCGCCGATCGTCGAGGCGATGCGGGCGTACGCCCGCGAGCCCGTGTGAGATGATCGCCCGCAGGGTCCCTGCGGCTGGGAGCACACAAGCATGAAACAGCGGCTGTCGGTGTCGGGCGCGGCGTTCTCGCTGGCGGCGACAACGCTTAGCGTGCTGGCCGCGCTCGGCGTGTCCGCGCCCGGAGCGTCCGCCGCCGGGGCTCCACACTCGATGTCCGCCGCCCACCACGCGATCCTCTGTCAGCACCAGACCGGCCGCACGATCCTGCGCCGCGGCGCGGTGCGGGTGTTCAAGCAGGTCGGCCCGGAAGGCGCGCTCGTGTTCGGCTGCGTGAAGGGGAGCACGAGAGCCGTGGTGCTGTGGGAAGTCGGCCCTGAGATCGCCCCCGGGGTGGTCGAGACCACCGGCTCGGTCAGGCAGGTCGCGGGACGCTTTCTCGCCGCCGAAGCCACCACCAGCAACCAGTACGCATACAGCCAGTCGATCGAAGTGTTCGACCTGCGCAGCGGCGCGCACTACCCGGTCGCGGCGGTGCAGGAACCGATCGACGAACCCGCGCCGCCGGGGGCGCCCCGCCTGGAACGCTTCGTGCTCGCCGGCGACGGTCGCACGGTGCGCCTGTACGGGCCGCCGGCCACCGCGACCGGGACGACGGGAGAGTCCGGTACGAGCACGAGCACGACCCCCGCCGTCCAGACGCTCGACCTGCTCGGCTTCCACCACCTTGACCGCCAGCTCGCCACCGGCCCCCCGGGGGCGATCGCGCCCGCGTCGCTCGCCGTCAACGGCGACACCGTCACGTGGACCCAGAGCGGGGCGCAGCAGTCGGCAAGCGCCTGAGCCGGGCGACGACGCCCAGGGGGCGCCCTCGACGGCCTGCCCGAGCCGCCCTACACCGACGCCGCCTCCGGGCTGCTCACCCCCACGAGCTGCCCGCCGGCGCATTCGGCCGCGTGCACGTCCGTGCGCCGCGGGTTGCGGATGCCGGCCACGCCCACCAGCCCGCCGACCGCCACCAGCACGGCGGCGATCGCCATGCCGAGGTGGAAGCTGTGCAGGGAGGCGGCTTCCGCGGCGGCGCTCACGGCGCGGGCCTGGGCGGCGGGCACGCCGTGCACGTCCGGTCGCCCGAGCGGCAGGCGCTTGGCTTCGTGGACGGCCGCCCGCGCCGCCGGTGCAAGACGTGTGCCCGACAGGCGACGCTCGATCGAGGACGCGAACGAGGAGGAGATCGCCGCGCCGACCGTCGCCGTGCCCAGCAGCCCCCCCACCCGGGCGATCGCGTTGTTCACGCCGGAGGCGATCCCCGCGTCGTGCTCGGCGCCGGCGAGCACGGCGGCCGTCAGCGGAGCCACGGTCATCGACAGGCCGAGGGCGAACACCAGCAGCGCGGGGAGCACCTCGGAGACGTAGTCGACGTTCACGCCCACGCGCTGGAACAGCAGCAGGCCGCAGGCCGCCACGAGCGGCCCGGCGCCCATGAAGAAGCGCGGCCCGAAGCGGTCGGCGAGCGCGCCGAACCGGCGCGAGAGCACGAACATGACGACCGTCACCGGGAGCGTCGCCAAGCCGCTCTGCAGCGGCGTGTAGCCGCCGATCTGCTGCAGGAACAGCACCAGGAAGAAGAACAGGATGGCGAGGCCCGCGTACATCGAGAACGTCTCCACGTTGCCCGCCGAGAAGTTCCGCCGGCGGAACAGCCGCAGCGGCAGCATCGGGTCGCTGGTGCGCGCCTCGAACGCCACGAACAGCGCGAGCAGCGCAATCCCCACGGTCAGCGGCACGATCACCGCCGGGCTCGACCAGCCCAGGCGCGGCTGCTCGATCAGGGCGAACACGGGGCCGCCGAGGCCCGCCACGCACAGCACCGCCCCGGACACGTCGATGTGCCTGGAGCCGGCCGTACGGGGCCTGCTCGGGGGGATCACGGTGAGGATCAGCGCCACGCACACGATCACCAGCGGCAGGTTGATGAGGAAGATCCAGCGCCAGGACGCGAGCACCAGCAGCTCGCCGCCGGCGAGCGGTCCGAGCACGCCGAAGATCGCGCCCCACGCCGTCCAGCTGCCGATCGCCGCGCCCCGCTCGGACGCGGAGAAGGTGTTCACGATCACCGCCAGCGAGCTCGGCACGAGCAGCGCACCGGCGATCCCCTGGACGGCCCGCGCGGCCACCAGCGGGCCGATCGACGGCGCCAGCGCGCACGCCAGCGACGCCACCCCGAAGCCCGCCACGCCGATCGCGAAGATCCGCCGCTCGCCATACAGGTCGCCGAGCGATCCCCCCACGAGGATCAGCGAGCCGAGCGTCAGCAGGTAGCCGTTGATCACCCACTGCTGCCCCGCGAGGCCGCCGCCGAGCGCCCGCTGGATGGTCGGCAGCGCGACGTTCACGACGGTGCCGTCGAGCATCACGATGCCCGAGCCAAGGATGCACGCGAGCAGCGTCAGGCGCTTGACCGAGCGCTCGTCACGCCCCCCGGCGGTGCCCGTCCCCCGGCGCGCGGTCGAGCCCTCGCCGTTCACGGACATGGGCGGGCGGTCCCGCTCAGTCCGCTCGCCGCAGCGCCGAGCGGTCGAGCTGTGAGAGCTCCGTGTAGCCGCTCAGCGCGAGCGTCAGGTCGAGCTCGGCGAGCAGGCAGCGAAGCACGTGTTCGACGCCCGCCTGGCCGTCCAGGCCCAGACCCCACACGTACGGGCGCCCCAAGCACACCGCGTCCGCTCCGAGCGCGAGCGCCTTGAACACGTCCGCCCCAGTGCGGATGCCGCTGTCGAACAGCACCGTCAGCTCGCCACCGACCGCCTCGCGCACGGCAGGCAGCGCGTCGAGCGCGCCGAGCGAGCCGTCCACCTGGCGCCCGCCGTGGTTGGACACGATCAGCCCCTCGACGCCCACCTCGAGCGCCCGCCTCGCGTCGTCGGGGTGGAGCGCGCCCTTGAGCACGATCGGCAGCGTCGTCTGCCCGCGCAGCCATTCCACGTCGGCCCACGTCACCCGCGGGTTCGCGAACTGGTAGGCCCAGTGCCCGATCGCCGGCATCGGGTCATCCTCGGGCGCCCGCGCGAGCGCGCCGCGGAAGACGGGATCGCTGAAGTAGTTGGCCACGCCCTCGCCTTTCAGGAACGGCAGGTACGCGTTGCCCAGATCGCGCGGGCGCCAGCCGAGCAGCCACGTGTCGAGGGTCACCACCAGCGCTTCGTAGCCGGCGTCCTGGGCGCGCCCCACGAAGCTCTCGGCGAGGTCCCGGTCCCGCGGCCAGTAGAGCTGATACCAGCGGCTCCCCCGCCCGGTCGCCTCGGCCACGTCCTCGAGCGTGTTCGAGGCGGCGGTGCTGAGGATCGCGGCCAGCCCCTGTGCGGCGGCCGCGCGGGCGACCGCCAGCTCGGCCTCGGGATGGACGATCGACTGCACGCCGACCGGCGCGAGCAGCACCGGCGCGGGCATGGCCGTGCCGAGCACCGAGGTGCTCAGGTCGCGCTCGGAGACGTCCCGCAGCATGCGCGGCACGATCTCCCAGCGCTCGAATGCGCGCAGGTTGGCGCGCATCGTCAGCTCGCTGCCCGCGCCGCCCGCCACGTAGCCGAAGGCCTGCGGGCTGAGGCGCTCGCGCGCCCGCTCTTCAAGCTCCCGCGCGGTGATCGGCAGCGCCGGCGTCTGGCCGCCGAGACCCAGGGCGTAGATCTCGAACTGGAAGTTCGCGTAGGCGTCCTCTTGCTGGGTGGGCTCGGTCTCCGCCATGGCTGACTAACCTAGACCCTAGCCTCGATCGGGCTCCAGGGGCGAGCGCACGGATCTGCCACGTTCTCGCGCATTTCTTCACCGCGCTTAGCCTGGGCCTGAGAGCCTGCTCAGGGTGCCTTTGCAGTCGTATGCATTCCTTAGGAGTACCGATGGCACGGACCGGCCGCACGATCACCCGTAGAGACCTCCTCCGCTCGGCGGGAGCCGGCGCGGCCGGCCTCGCCCTGACGGGGGTCCTCGGCGAGCTCCTCACCGGTGCCGGCGCCGGCGCCCGCGCGCCCGCCGGCGCATCCGCCGCGTCCGGGGGCGCCACGCCCGCGCTCCAGCCGAGCTGGCACACGCGTCCGGATCTGCGCATCCCCGCGCTGACCGTCACCCACAGCGAGCCCGGCGCCTCCACCGACCCGATCTTCATCGCCCCCTACAACAGCCCCACCGGCCAGGCGGGCGCGGTGATCGCCGACGGCGCCGGCCAGCCCATCTGGGAGAACCCGCTGGCGGGCAAGGTGACCACCAACTTCCGCGTGCAGCACTACCGCGGCAGCCCCGTGCTCACTTGGTGGGAGGGCGAGATCGAACTCGGGCACGGGGTCGGCGAATACGTGATCGCGGACGCCGGCTACCGCACCATCCGCCGCGTGCAGGCGGCGGCGCGGCTGCGCGGCGACCTGCACGAGTTCGTGATCACCCCCCGCAACACCGCCCTGCTCACGAGCTACGTGGTCCGCAAGTACGACCTGTCGGGCGTCGGCGGGCCGACCCACGGCACGATCCAGGACGCAATCTTCCAGGAGATCGACCTCGCCAGCGGCAAGCTGCTGCTCGAGTGGCACTCCCTCGATCACGTCCTGCTCGAAGAGTCCTACGCGCCCGTGGAAGCCGACTGGGACTTCTTCCACATCAACTCCGTCGACCTGGACGAGGACGGCGACCTGCTCGTGTCCGCCCGCAGCACCCACACCGTCTACAAGCTCGCCCGCGACGGCACCATCGTGTGGCGTCTGGGGGGCAAGCGCAGCAACTTCAACATGGGCCCGGGGAGCACGTTCGCCTGGCAGCACGACGCCCGCCGCCAGCGCGACGGGACGCTCACATTGTTCGACAATGGCGCCACGCCGGCGGTCGAGCGCCTGTCACGCGGTCTCATCCTCGACGTCGACGAGCGCAGGATGACCGCCTCGCTCGTCAGCCAGTACTCGCATCCGGGGGTGCTCTCCGGGAGCCAGGGAAGCGTCCAGCTCCTGCCCAACGGCAACGTGTTCGTCGGCTGGGGGGAAACCCCGCGGGTGTCCGAGTTCGACCGCTCGGGGCGACTGCTGTTCGACGCGGTGCTCGGCAAGCAGTACGAGTGCTACAGGGCCTTCCGCATGCCCTGGAGCGGGCGTCCCGCGGAAGCCCCGGCGATCGCCCTCACCGGCCCGGATGGCGCGCGCACCGCCTACGCGAGCTGGAACGGCGCCACCGAGGTGCGCCACTGGCAACTGTTGGCCGGTGCCGGCGGCGGCGAGCTTCAGACCGTCTCGCGCGTGCCCGCGAGCGGCTTCGAGAGCGCGCTGCCGGCGCCGTCCGCGGGTCCGTGCTTCGCCGTGCGGGCGCTCGACGCCGGCGGCAGGACGCTCGGCCAGTCGGACACCGTCACCGCCGCCTGATCAACCGAGCACGAGCTCGGCGGCGGCCCGCAGGGTGGCGGCGTCGCCGGACACGAGCAGGGTGGTCACCGGCGACTCGCGCCACTTGGCCAGGTCGTCGCGGATCTTCTCCGGCGGGCCGATCAGCGACAGCGCTTCGATCAGCGCCGTGGGGATCTTCGCGCCGGCCTCGTCCTTCTTGCCACCGAGGTACAGATCCTGGATCTCGTCCACCTCCCGCTCGTAGCCCATGCGGATGGGGACGTTCGCGTGGAAGTTGGCCCCTTTGGCGCCCATGCCCCCGAAGTACAGCGCGTAGAAGGGCCGCAGCGCGTCGGCCGCCCCCTCGACGTCGTCGGTCACGATCAGCGGCACCGTCGCGCACACCTCGAACGTGTCCGCGTCCCGCCGCGCTCCCGCCCGCGCGAAGCCCTCCTCCAGCGACGGCCGGTACAGCTCGTCGTACACCGTCGGCGAGAACAGCATCGCCAGCCACCCGTCGCACAGCTCCGCGCACAGCGCGATGTTGTTCGGGCCCTCGGCGCCGAGGTAGATGGGGATGTCCTCCCGCAGGGGGTGGATCGAGGACTTCAGCGGCTTGCCCAGGCCCGTGCCCTCGGGCAGCGGCAGCGGGTAGTGCGGCCCGGGCGCCTCCAGGCGGCCCCTGCGCGCCCAAACGTCGCGGAGGATCGCGATGTACTCGCGGGTGCGCGCCAGCGGCTTGGCGAACGGCATCCCGTACCAGCCCTCCACCACCTGCGGCCCCGACACCCCCAGCCCGAGGATGAACCTGCCGTTCGACAGGTGGTCCATGGTCATGGCCGCCATCGCCGTGGCCGCCGGCTGGCGCGCGGACATCTGCACGATCGCCGTCCCCAGCTTGATCCGCTCGGTCGCCGCCCCCCACCACGCCAGCGGCGTCAGGCAGTCCGACCCGTACGCCTCGGCCGTCCAGATCGAGTCGAACCCAAGCCGCTCGGCCTCCGCCACCGACTCGGCCGCGCCCGGCGGCGGCCCGCCCGCCCAGTAGCCCGTGTTCAACCCGAGCTTCAGATCCCCGCTCACGTCGGTCGCCTCCCCTCTCGCTGTTGGCAGCGCGAGCCTACCGGTTGATATCCGTCGATGCTGGTCTGTATGACCATCGCTATACCGACTCCCGCGACGCCAAAGCCACCGGCAAGGCTCGCCCTCCGCCCTATGTCCGTCGACGCGGTCTGTGCAACCATCGCTATACCGACTCCGACGAAGAGGAACACCTACACACGCCTACCTCTCGACGAGCGCGAGCGTGAAGCCGTCGTAGCCCTTGGCGCCGACCGTCTGGATCGTGGTGGCGCTCACGCGCCGGGCGCCGGCGCGGTCCTCGGCGAGCAGCTCGTGGAAGCGGCGCATGCCCTGGGCGCGGGGGTCCGCGATGTCGGAGTCGATGATGTGCCCGTCGCGGACGACGTTGTCGGTGACGATCACGGTTCCCGGCCGGGAGAGCTCGAGGGCGTGCTGGAAGTACTCCGGGGTGCCCTCCTTGTCGGCGTCGATGAAGATCAGGTCGAAGGGGCCGGCGCCTTCGGCGACGAGCGCGCGCAGGCTGTCGAGGGCGGGTCCGACTTTTATATCTATGAGGCCGGCGAGGCCGGCCCGGTCGACGTTCGCAGCGGCCACCCGCGCGTAGTCCGGGTTCAGCTCGAGCGTCACCAGACGGCCGTCGCCGGGGAGCGCCCGCGCTAGCCAGATCGTTGAGTAGCCGCCGAGCGTCCCCAGCTCGAGGATCGTGCGCGCGCTATGGATGCGGGCGAGCAGATGGAGCAGCTTGGCCTGTGCGGGCGTGAGCGCGATCGACGGCAGGCCCGCCCGGGCGCTGTCGGCGAGCGCCGCCTCGAGCACGGGGTCCTCGCCGATCAGGTGCTCCTCGATGTAGTCATCGACGGCGCTCCAGCGCTCCTGGCTCATGGGCGCGTCCCCGCCGGCTCGGTGGCTCGCGCGTCCGCCGGCTGGCGGGGGCGCTCGTCCGGGCTCATCAGCGCGAGCGGCACGGCGAGGCCAGCAGAGCGGCGGACCGTGGCGATACGCCTGCCGGGTTGGACCGCCGGACGTATCTCACCGAGGTGGGGCGCGAACGACTCGGCGGCGAGGTCGAGGTCCTCGACGAGCAGCGCGAGGCCCCAGAAGCGCGCGGGCCGGTCCGGCCCACCGCCGCGCTCCCCCTCCGGGGACGCATCGTCCCGGGACGGGGATGCGACGACCCCCTCGGGAGCCTGCACCACCTCGAGGATCTCGCGCCCGAGCCGGAAGAACGCCTGGCGGGGGGCACCCGCGGGGGTCGGCTGCTCGCGTATCCGACGCAGGTCGAGGCCGGCAGCCTGGACGGCCGCCACGGTGCGATCCAGGTCGGGAGAGAACGCGACGACGTGATCGATCGCCAGCACGCCGTTGGGATGGGCCGGGGCGGGCGCCCGGGGCGGGCTCTCCGAGCGGGTGGTGGGCAGGCCGTCGAGCTCCGCGCTGAGGAGATGGCGCAGCGACCAGCCGACGATCCCGGCCTCCGCCGACGCGGCCGCAGCGCCCGCGAGGCGCACCCGCACCGAGCCGATCTGGCAGGTGTCCCCGCTGAGCGCAAAGCCCAGCCGCGACCAGCCGGCGGGCTGGTCGGCGAGCTCGATCTCATCGATGCTGGGCGCGGGCATGGCCTCCGTCTCTGGGGGCGCGTTTCGGGCGCACCGCCCACTCCGGCCCCGGGAGAACCCAACGAGGCCGCTAAAACGATCAGGCGTGAACGCTACACCCGAGGCGACAGATCAAGGTTCCCGGCTGAGCGACCGCCGGCGGCTGACGATCCTGGCGATCTGCTGCATGAGCCTGCTGATCGTGGCCATGGACAACACGATCGTGAACGTGGCGCTGCCGTCCATTCACCGCGAACTGGACGCGCCGCTGTCGGGGCTGCAGTGGACGATCGACGCGTACGTGATCGTGCTCGCCAGCCTGCTGCTGCTGTCGGGCTCGACCGCCGACCGCGTGGGGCGCAAACGCATCTTCCAGCTCGGGCTGCTGATCTTCGGCGGCAGCTCGCTGCTGTGCAGCCTCGCGCCGAGCCTGGACTGGCTGATCGCCGCGCGCGCCCTGCAGGGCGTGGGCGGCTCGATGCTCAACCCGGTGGCCATGTCGATCATCACCAACGTCTTCACCGAGCCGCGCGAGCGCGCCCGGGCGATCGGGGCGTGGGGGGCGGTGGTCGGCATCAGCCTCGCCCTCGGCCCGATCGTCGGCGGAGCCCTCACCGAGGCCGTGGGCTGGCGCGCGATCTTCTGGATCAACGTGCCGATCGCCCTGGCGGCGGTCATCCTCACGGCCCTGTTCGTGCCCGAATCGCGTGCGCCGCGCGCCCGCCGCATCGACCCCGTCGGCCAGGTTCTGGTGATCGTCACGCTGGCGTCGCTGACGTACGCGATCATCGAGGGTCCGCAGGCCGGCTGGTCCTCGGCCCAGACCGTGGGGACGTTCGCGCTGGCGGCGCTCTCCCTGGCGGCGCTGATCGTGTACGAGCCGAGACGGACCGATCCGCTGATCGAGCTGCGCTTCTTCCGCAGCGCGCCCTTCTCGGGGGCGACCATCATCGCGGTCAGCGCGTTCGCGGCGTTCAGCGGGTTCCTGTTCATGAACACCCTGTACCTGCAGGACGTGCGGGGCTACTCGGCGCTGGACGCGGGGCTGTGCACGCTGCCGATGGCGCTCGCGGCGCTGGCGTGCAGCCCGCTGGCCGGGCGGGCGGTGGGCGGACGCGGGCCGCGGCTGCCGCTGTTCGTGGCGGGGGTGTGCATGGTGGCGGCCGCGCTCGTGATGACAACGCTCACCGCATCGACCTCGCTGACGCTGCTGTTGTGCGTGTACGCGGTGTTCGGGATCGGCTTCGGCAGCGTGAACGCGCCGATCACGTTCGCGGCCGTGTCGGGGATGCCCAACAACCAGGCGGGGGTGGCCGCCGCCGTGGCATCCACCAGCCGCCAGGTCGGGCAGGCGCTGGGGGTGGCGATCACGGGCTCGATCCTGGGCGCGGCTGTCGGCAACCACGTGGCGGGCGATCTGACCGCCGCGAGCATTCCGGCGTGGTGGCTGATCGCGTGCTGGGGCGCGGTGGTGCTGGTGGTGGGCGCGGCCAGCACCGGCCAATGGGCACGGCGGACCGCCGAGCGCTGCAACCGGCTGCTCGAGGAAGAGGCCGCTCCGCGACCGTTGCCCGCATGAGACCGTGGCTGCTGCTGGGCATCCGCTACGTGCTGCCCGCGGCGGTGACGGTGGCGGGCATCGCGATCATGACGGTGGGCAGCGAAAGCGCTCTCGAGGGCGGCGCCAGCATCGTCAGCGCGGGCCTCGCGATCTACTTCGTCAACTGGCTGTTTCGCATCGGCGTGACCGGCGATGAGGAGCGCGAGCGCGAGCATGCCGCGCGCGAGTACTTCGACCGTCACGGCCACTGGCCGGAGTGAGGAGCGAGCAGCTGTGACAGGTGGGCAACACGACAAGCCCCGCTTTGTCCATCCGTCGAAGGTGAAGCCGCACGTACGGCGAGAAAATTCGACAGTGAGCTCGGGGGTGCAGACACCTGGGGAGGAGCTGGCTGCGAGCGACTCGTATCGCCCGCAGCCGCCGTTCCTGGACGAGCTGTTCGAGCTCGACGGCACGCCGCGGCCCACGGCGCGGGCGCTCGTGGAGGAGCTGCGACGCCTCGGCCCCGACGGGCTGATCGAGGCGGGCAGGCGCCGCGACGCGATCTTCATGCAGCAGGGGATCACCTTCGAGACGAGCGCCGCGGGCGACGCCGGCGCGGGCACCATCAAAGAACGGCCGTTCCCGCTGGACCTCGTGCCGCGGGTGCTCAGCGGCGAGGAATGGCGCGACATCAAGCGCGGCCTCGCCCAGCGCATCCGCGCGCTCAACCACTTCGTCGACGACGTCTACCACGCGCGGGAGATCGTGCGCGAGGGTCTCGTGCCGTGGCGGCTGGTGGTGTCGTGCCCGCACTTCGCCCGCGCCGTGCACGGCATCCGCCCCCCGGGGGGCGTGTACACGCACGTGGCCGGCTGCGATCTGGTGCGCCACTCGAACGGCACGTGGAAGGTGATCGAGGACAACGTGCGCATCCCCTCGGGCATCTCCTACGTGCTGGAGAACCGCGCGGCGATGGCGCGCCTGGTGCCCGAGCTGTTCGCCTCCTACCGCGTGCGCCCGGTCGACCACTACCCGCAGCTGCTGCTGAGCGCGCTGCGCTCGGTGGCGCCCTCGGCGGAGAGCGAGGCGACGGTCGTCGTGTGGACCCCCGGGCCGGCCAACCCGGCGTACTTCGAGCACGCGTTCCTGGCCCGCCAGATGGGGGTGGAGCTGGTGGAGGCCTCCGATCTGGTGGTGCGCGACGACGTGCTGTACATGCGCACCACCCGTGGGCTCGAGCGCGCCCATGCCGTGTACCGCCGCCTCGACGACGACTTCGTCGACCCGCTGGAGTTCCGGGCGGACTCGCTGCTCGGGGTGCCGGGGCTGGTGCGCGCCTACCGCGCGGGCAGCGTGGCGATCGCCAACGCGTTCGGCACGGGGGTGGCGGACGACAAGGCGATCTACTGCTTCGTGCCGGAGATGATCCGCTTCTACCTCGGCGAGGAGCCGATCCTGGAGAACGTCCGCACGTTTCTGCTGTCCGACCCGGAAGTGCTCGAGCACGTGCTCGAGCGCCTCGATCAGCTGGTGGTCAAGCCCACGGGCGAGTCGGGCGGCAAAGGCGTGATGATCGGCCCGCACGCCGGGGAGGAGGAGCTCGAGCGGATGCGCGGGGTGGTGAGCGAACACCCCGAACGGTGGATCGCCCAGGAGGTGGTGCGCCTGTCGACCGTGCCCACGGTCTGCGCCGACGGCTCGCTGGCGCCCCGGCACGTGGACCTGCGGCCGTTCGCGGTGTTCGGCGAGCGCATCGACATCGTCCCCGGGGGGCTCACCCGGGTGGCGCTCGAGGACGGCTCGCTGATCGTCAACTCCTCCCGGGGCGGCGGCTCGAAGGACACGTGGGTGCTCGAGGACGGCGACGACGCCGACCGGGCGGGGCCGCCGATCGCCGACACGCAGCCGCCGGCGCTGCCCGACCTGCGCTACGGCGCGTGGACCGGCCAGCAGCAGCAACAGCAGCAGCAGGCGCCCCAGCAGCGCCAACGCCGCGAGTGATGCTCGCGCGGATCGCGCACGAGCTGTACTGGCTCGGCCGCAACCTGGCGCGGGCGGAGTTCACCGCGCGGGCGGTGGAGGCGGTGTTCCAGGCCGAGCTGCAGGGCACCTCGGAGACGACTCCCGGCGTGAGCTTCGGATCGGGCGGCCTGCTGGCGATGTTCGGGGACGTCAACGAGAACCCCACCCACCCGCGGGGAGCCCAGGCGCTCGGCCAGCTCACGCTCGATCCGGAGCGGCCGGGCTCGATGCTGGCGAGCATCGAGCGCGCCCGCGAGGGAGCACGGACGGTGCGTGACGTGATCAGCGCGGACATGTGGGAGGCGATCAACACCACCGCGCTGGGGCTCCGCGGCGGCGGCTACGGGTGGGCGGGATTCCCTTCCGGCGCACCCGCCGGGCCGTCGCTCGCATCGCAGTACGTGAAGGAGCGCATGGCGCTGATCTGGGGCGTGGCCGACCGCTCGATGCTGCGTGACGAGGCCAAGTGCTTCCTGGACGCGGGCGGGCTGATCGAGGTCTCGGACATGGTGCTGCGCATGCTGCGGGTGGCGCTGCCGCCCGGGGCATCGTCCGGGGAGGGGGATGCGGCGCCGGCCGCGGACGGCCACGCGCTGATCCTGCTGCAGGCGGTGGGGGGCTTTCACGCCTACCTGCGCGCCGTCACCGCGCCCCCCAACGCCCATCCCGTGGCGCGCTTCTTGCTGTTCGAGCGGGCCTATCCGGACAGCGTGGCAGCCTGTGTGGACTCGCTGCACGAGGTGTTCACGAGCGCGGATGCGGGACCCCGCAACTCGAAGCCCGTGCTGCGGGTGAGTAGGCTGGCAGCCGACCTTGACTTCCAGCGCAGGGCCCTACCGGACGGAGCGGAGTTGACAGGGATATGCGAACAGACACAGCAGGAGCTCGCGCGGATCGATCAGGACGTGGCGGAGCGGTACTTCGCGGGCGCGGCGACCGCGGGGCTGAGGAGGTGAGCGGGCCGTGCACTTCGCCATTCGCTTCCTGACCGAGTACCGCTACGACACGCCCGTGACCGACAACCTGAACGCGCTGCGGGTGCGTCCGGCGACGACCTCGACGCAGCGCTGCGACGAGTTTCACACCCGCATCGAGCCCGAGGCGCGGGTCAGCCGCCACCTCGACTACTTCGGCACGGAGGTGATCGAGTTCGGCATCCCCACCAGCCACGAGCACCTCACGATCGACGTGCGGGCCCGCGTGGTCACCTCCGCTCCCTCCGATCCGCCGGACGGCTCGTGGGATGACCTGCACAGCCCCGCCTACGTGGACGCCGCCGGCGAGTTCGCGCTGCCGTGGCAGGATCAGCCGCCGATCAGGGGCCTCGACATCATGCACGAGGAGCTCGACTGCGACAGCCCGCTGGAGACGCTCGAGCGGCTGTGCGAGATGGTCCCCAACCGCTTCGAATACCGTCCGGGTGCCACGTATGTGGGGTCGAGCGTGGAGGATCTGCTCGAAGCGAGCGCCGGGGTGTGCCAGGACTTCGCCCACCTGTCCCTGCTGCTGCTGCGCCGGCGGGGCATCGCCGCACGGTACGTATCGGGCTACCTGTGGGCGGCGCCCGAGGACGAGGGGTCCGACTCGGTGGAAGTGGACACGCACGCGTGGATCGAGGCCCTGCTGCCGGGGACCGACGGACGTGGCGAGCCGGCATGGGTGAGCGCCGACCCCACCAACCGCCGCCTCACCGGCGAGACGCACGTGAAGATCGGCCACGGACGCTTCTACTCGGACGTGCCGCCCGTCAAGGGCCTTTACATGGGCGGCGCCAACTCGGCGCTGAGCGCGGCGGTGACGATGTCGCGGCTCGATCCGCAGACGAGCGCGCGGGCGTAGGCGTCGGCTTGCCATAGGCTCCACGCTGGGCCGGCACACGTGCGGGCGTGCCGGCGGCGACCCAGAGCACGCGCCGGCCCAGCCCTGCCGGTGCGGCGGAAGTGCTCAGCCGTGGTATTCGGCGATCACGTCGGTGAACGCGTAGGGCGCGACCCGCTCACCACCAGGCGTCGAGCACGCGACGCCAGTTGCGCCAGGCGATGGCGTCGATCTCCTCGCCACTGAAGCCGGCGGCGGCGAACGCCTCCAGGAGTCGCGGCAGGCCGGCGACGTCGCCGAGCGTCGCGGGGACGGTGGCGCCGTCGAAGTCCGACCCAAGCGCCACGTGGGCGACGCCGATGCGGTCGCTGACGTAGCGGGCGTGCTCGACGATCAGCTCCAGCGGGGTATCGGGATCGTTGTTGAAGTCCGGGCGCAGGAACGGGCAGGCGAAGACGATGCCCACGAGCCCGTCCGAGGCGCCGATCGCATCGAGCTGGGCGTCCGTGAGGTTGCGCGAGGTGGGACACAGCGCGTGGGCGGCCGAGTGGCTGGCGATGAGCGGTCCGGGTTCCAGGCGCACCACGTCCCAGAACCCCGCCGCATTGAGGTGGCTGAGATCCACAAGCACGCCGAGCTCGGCGCAGCGGCGCACGAGCGCCGCTCCCGCGTCGCTCAGGCCGGGGCCGATGTCGGGCGAGGAGGGCGAGACGAACGGCACGCCGCAGGCGAATGCGTTCGGGCGGCTCCACACGAGGCCCAGCGAGCGCAGGCCGGCGGCGTGCCAGAGCGCCAACGCCTCGAGCCCGGGGTCGATCGCCTCGGCGCCCTCGAGGTGGAGCACGGCGACGGGCGGCCCCTGCCCGTCGCGGGCGGCGTCGACGTCGGCGATCTCGCGCGCCACGCGCACGTGCCCGGCGCGCTCGAGCGACAGCAGACGCCCGGCCACTGCGCTCGCGTGGGCGGCCGCGACGGCGTGCTCCACCGGGGGCGCGAGCTCGAGCTCGAGCACTCCGTCCGCGCGCGCCAGCGGCCGGCTGCGAGCACCGCCGGACGGCGTGAACACGGCGAAGATCCCTCCGCGCATGCCGCCGCGGCGCATGCGCGGCAGGTCGAGGTGCCCACCTAGACGGCCAGTGACGAGGCCGTCGTGGTCGACCCGCGTGAGCGCGTCGTTGTGGCCGTCGAAGGCGGGCTGCACCGCAGGAACGTATCCACCGCGGCGGCGGGCGTGTGGGGCTCATGGGCGCTGCCCGAGAGGTGATCAGGCGAGCCCCGTCGCCTAAAGCCCCCGCCGGGGGAACCCGATACATCGGTGTGCGCGTGAAAGCAGCATATGGCTGCGCTTGTGCCCGCTGCGGGTCGCAGAAGAGCGATGCTCCTGCCTGACCAGAGCCAGGGCACCGGGCCCAGCGACTCCGATGCACACCCAAGCGCCCCGCGGACGTGGCGGAGCGTGCGCAGGCGGCGCTGGCTGGCGGTGTGCACGATCCTGGCGCTCGGCGTTACCGGCTCGATCGTCGCGGCGCTGATGTGGCACTCGAGCGTGCGCGCGCGCGAACGACAGACCTTCGAGACCTCCGCCGCGAACGTCAGCGGAACGCTGAAGACGCTGCTCAGACGCGACACGGACTTCGTCAGGTCGGTGCGGGCCGTCCTGTCGGTACAGCCGAACCTGAGCGCCAGCGGCTTTGACCGGTGGCTGTCGCTGCTGGAAAACGGCCGCGGCGAACCGGCGGGCTATGGCGCGCTGATCGTCAAAGCGGTCCCCGCCTCGCAGCTCGCGGCGTTCCAGGACAGGCGCAACGCGGACCCGGCGTTTCGGGCGCTCGTGGGAGGGCAACTCGAATCGGTCCAGCCGAGCGGGCACGCCCGCTACTGCCTGCTCTCGGGCGGCAGCGCCGACCTCCTGTACGACCCGGAAATCGCCCGACTGCTGGAGGGCGACTGGTGTGATCCCGCCTCGCTGATCGGCGGCTACCAGCACAACGGGACCACCCGGGCACGGTTCACGCAGGCGATCACCGAAAGCGGCGGCTATGGCGTCTACTCGATCTCGCTGTCGGGGGTGAGCAGCCTGATCATCGAAGTGGCCGCCTACCGCCAGGGCGTGCCGCTGGCAACCCCGGCGCAGCGCAGCACGGCGGTGCTCGGCTGGGTGCTCGGCTCGTTCGACATCCCCGCCCTGATGCGCTCGGCTCTCGGTAGCGCGCACCACATGGCGGTCACGCTCTACCACGAGAACCCCGGGCTGGGTCCCGAATTCATCGGGCGCACAGCTTCGGGGGCGACGACCCACGCGTTCACCGAGGACAGCAGGCTGCAGGCGGACGGCACGTGGATCGTGAAGGTCACGGGTGCCGCGACCGTCACCGGGCCCTCGGCTGGGCTGCAGGCGCTGGTGGTGCTCGGCGTGGGCATCTTCGCGAGCCTGCTGCTGGCCGCGCTCGTGCTGGTGCTGGCGCGCTCGCGCGAGCACGCCCTGGAGATGGTCGAGGAGAAGACCGGCCAGCTTCGCCACCAGGCCCTCCACGACGGGCTCACGGGCCTGCCCAACCGCGTGCTGGCGCTCGACCGCGCGGAGCAGATGCTGGCCAGGGCGCGACGGCAGGAGCTGCCGGTGGCGGCGCTGTACGTGGACGTCGACGGCTTCAAGGACGTGAACGACAGCTTCGGCCACGCGGCCGGGGACGAGCTGCTGCGGATCGTGGCCGAGAGACTGGAAAGCGTCGTGCGCGAGGGCGACACGGCGGCGCGCCTCGGCGGCGACGAGTTCGTGGTGCTGGTGGAGGGCTCGACGCTGGACGCCGGCCCGGAGCTCGTGGCCGAGCGCCTGCTGGAGGTGCTGCGCGAGCCCTATGACATGGACGGCGAGATCGGCCGCGAGCTGGCGGTGACGGCCAGCATCGGCGTGGCATTCGGCCAGCGGGGAACGGCGGACGAGCTGCTGCGGGACGCGGACATCGCCCTGTACGAGGCCAAGGCGGCCGGACGCAACCGCCAGGTGCTCTTCCACCCGGGGATGCAGGCCGCGGTGCAGGATCGCCTGACCACGCAGCTCGACCTGAGCGAGGCGCTCGCCCGCGACCAGTTGTTCCTGCTCTACCAGCCGACCTTCGACCTGCAGTCCGACCGCGTGATCGGCGTGGAGGCGCTGATCCGCTGGCGCCATCCCAAGCGGGGGATCCTCGAGCCCAGGCAGTTCGTCCCGATCGCGGAGGCCACCGGGCTGATCGTGCCGATCGGCCGGTGGGTGCTCGACGAGGCCTGCCGGCAGGCCGCGACGTGGCACGCGCGCGGGCTGCACGTGGGCATGTCCGTGAACATCTCGGCGCGCCAGCTCGACGGCGACGAGCTCGCCGAGGACGTGAGCGCGGCGGTGCACGACAGCGGGCTCGATCCGGCCATGCTGACGTTGGAGGTCAGCGAGCGGGCGCTCATGCGCGACCCGCAGGCCGCCGCGGCGCGCTTGGGCAAGCTCAAGCAGCTCGGCGTCCGCATCGCCATCGACGACTTCGGGACCCGCTACAGCTCGCTCGCCTCCCTGCGCCAGTTCCCGGCCGACGCGCTCAAGATCGACCGCTCGTTCATCGACCACATCGCCGCGTCGAAGCGCTCGTCGGCGCTGATGCAGACGTTCGTGCACCTCGGCAAGACGCTCGAAATCGAGACGCTCGCCGAGGGGATCGAAGACCAGGTCCAGCTCGAGGCGCTCCAGCGCGAGCATTGCGATCAGGGACAGGGCTTCCTGCTCTCCCGCCCGCTGGACGTGGACGCGGTCGAGGCGTTCCTGGAAGCGAGCGCCAGCTCTGCGCCGCCGCAGCTGCAACCGCAGCCGACGAGCAGGTGAGCTAGGCGTTCGTGTGCGCCACGCCGGCGGGGGCGCCGGACGGGCTGGCGGCGGGACGGGCGAGCGCGAACGCGGCGAGCACGCCGCCGATCGCGCCGAACAGGTGCGCCTGCCAGGAGATGCCGGGGTGCGGTACGAGGTCGGAGATGAGCGCACCGCCGAACAGCACGGCGACGACGACGCCGAGCACGACCTCGCCGACATGCCGGTTGAACAGGCCCCGACCCATCAGATAGGTGGCATAGCCGAAGACCACTCCACTGGCGCCCACGGTGTCGCTGCCCGAAGGTGCGATCAGCCAGACCCCGAGTCCGCTGACGAGCGCGACGATCACGCTCACCGCGAGCAGCCTGCGGGCACCGGCGAGGGCGATGGCGAACCCGAGGATCACGAACGGAATGGTGTTGCCGAGCAGGTGGGACACGCTGGCGTGGAGGAACGGGGCGAACACGATGCCATCGAGGTGGGAGACGCTGCGCGGCACGATCCCGTTGCTGTCCAGCCTGTAGCTGTCGAGCAGGTTGACGATCTCGACGGCCCACATGATCGCCACGAGCACGCCGAGCACCCGCAGCCCGTCGAGCTGGGACGCGTAGCGCCGGCGGGTCTGCTCGCTGATCTTCACCAGCCAAGCATGGCAGCTACCAGGCACGTTGACGCCAGGGAGCAACCACCGCAGGGACCTCCGGCGTGTCCACCGGCTGCGAGCTTGCGGGAAGATGTGGAGCGGTGCTCGAGTCGGTGATCTTCGACCTCGACGGCGTGCTGATCGACTCCGAGCGCGTGTGGTCATCGGCGCGCGAGCAGCTCGTGCGCGCGCACGGCGGGCGCTGGCGCGAGGACGCGACGCGGGCGATGATGGGCATGAGCTCCCCCGAGTGGTCGCGGTACATGCACGAGCGGCTGGGTGTTCAGATGGCGCCCGAGGAGATCGTGCAGGAGGTGGTGGGGCGACTGCAGGCGCTCTACCGTGAGCGCCTGCCGCTGATACCCGGGGCGCGGGAGGCGGTGGTGGCGCTGGCGGAGCGGTGGCGGCTGGGGCTCGCGTCCTCCGCCAACCGCCCGATCATCGACCTCGTGCTCGAGCTGGCGCACATGCGCGAGCTGTTCGCGGTGACGGTGTCGGCGGAGGAGGTGGCGCGCGGCAAGCCGGCGCCGGATGTGTATCTCGAGGCCGCACGCCGGCTCGCGAGCGCGCCGCCACGGTGCGCGGCGGTGGAGGACTCGACGAACGGCCTGCGCGCCGCGGCGGCCGCGGGCATGCTCGTGATCGCGCTGCCCAACCGTGACTTCCCGCCGACCGGCGAGGCGGTGGGACTCGCGGACGCGATCATCGGATCGCTCGACGAGCTGCGCCCCGCGCTGATCGAGCGGGTGGCCGCATCCGAGAGCCGGTCACCGAAGTGAGCGACCACCAACCGGGGACGCGCGCTCGCTGATCAGGCAGGGGCGGCGGCGGGAGGACCGTGGCCGGGGTCCGCGCCGTGCTCGGTGGGGACGAGTTGCACGATGGGGATGGTGCGGCCCACGCGGGCTGCGCTGTGTCTGTAGGCGGCGAACCCCGGGAACACACGGTCGGCGAGCTCCCACAACCTGACCCGGGAGGACTCCTCGTCGATGACCTCGGCCCGGAAGGGCTGGCCGCCGAGCAGGACGCCGGGGTTCGCCCGCGCGTTGTAGAACCACGCCGGGTTGCCGGGGCGGCCGGCGTGGGAGGCGATGATCGTGACCCGCTCGCCATCGTGGAAGTAGATGACGGCATTGCTCCGGACGAGCCCCGTGCGGGCGCCGCGCGTCTGCAGCAGGGCGGTCGGGAGCACGAGCCCCGTGCCAAGGCGTCCGCGGCTGAGGCGCAACAGGTACGGGTCGATCCTCCACACCACGGCGCTCCACACGGCCTGTCGCGCCAGCCAGGTGGCGAAGTGCGAGCCGGCGAGACGGGCAAGTGCCCGGTAGACCGGGCCGCGGGGAGCGAGCGGGTCGACGTATCGGAGGGTGCGGTGGGCTGACATCGCGTGGCCTGGTGCTGGAGGTATTTCAGCACCGCGAGCACGGGGCTCGGTGCGAGCGTTTCTCGAGTCAGGGCAGATTGATCGTGGGGACCGGCTGGCCGCGTCGCGCCGCCTCTACCCTACTTGGCGCTCTGACGAGCTCCGGGCAGATCGTCGGGCGCCGGCGCGGGCTCTTCGAGCGCGGCGACGGCGTCGGCGTAGAGGCCGCGCTTGATCGCGGCCACGGTCGCGCGCGGCCTCCCCGCAAGCGCAGCCGCACGGTTCACCGCGCTTTCGAGCAGTTGCTCGGAAGGAGCGGTCGCCTCGACGATGCCCGCGGCCAGCGCCTCTGGAGCGCTGTAGCGGCGACCGGTGACCATCGCCTCGTGCGCGGTGGCGGCCGAGAGTCGCGCCTTCAGCAATGCGGTCATCCCGGGTGTGAAGGGGAGGCCGAGGTTGACCTCGGGGAGACAGAAGTAACCGCGATCCTCGCGCATGACACGCACGTCGCATGCGAGCGCAAGCATGGCGCCGGCCGCGAACGCGTGGCCGTTGATCGCCGCGACGGTGGCGGTCGGAAAGGCGAGCAGGCGGGCGAGCAGCGCGTGCAAGCCCTGCAACACCTCCTCGGCGCCTCCGGCCGGCGCCGAGCCCATCCAGTCGAGGTCAAGGCCGTTGGAGAAGAACTTGCTCTCGCCGGTGATGACCAGCGCGCCAGGGGCGTCGCTGCCCTGGAGCTCGTCGAGTGCGGCCGCGATCGCCCCGAGGGTGACCGGGTTGAAGCGGTTCTCACCGGCGGTGAGATGCAAGATGGTGACCTCAGCCACACGCTCTACGCGGGCCGCGGCGCTCATGCCGGCGTCCCCGCGTGCGCGGGCAGGAGCTCTGCCGTGGCTTCCCCGGCGGCGATCACGCTGCCATCGTCGGTTACGAGCTCGAGCCGGATGCGACCGTGGCGTGCGGGCGAGCGCGGTCGGCGCCGCGAGCTCGCTGGCGTCCGGCTGAGCGCCGCGCACGCAGCGTCTATGAGCTCGTCGAGATACGCATGGAGCGGTGAGCCGAGCTGGCCGGCGAGCCACCGCCGGGCGATGGCGTGTACTGGGCCCGTCACGATCGCATTCAGCATGAGCATTGACATCGGGCGGATCTGTCCGCTGTCGATAAGCGGGGCCATCCAATCGCGGTAGGCCTGGGCGAGGTTGCGGTTGAGCTCGACGAGTTGCGCTCCAGCCGGGGTATCCCAGTCGAGGTGACCGCGCATGTAGAGAAACCTGGCGCGATCCTCGTTCTCCTCGATCCACTGGAGCTGGTGGGCGATCGAGCCGCTGACCGCCGCCCGAAGCGAGCGGGGCCTGCGTCGCAGCACGTCCCAAAGGCCCTGCTGGAAGGCCATGATCGCATCCACGTACAGCGCGTCCGCGATCGCCTCCTTGCTGGCGAAGTGATGGAACAGCGCTCCATTCGAAGTACCGCTTCGCTCGCAGACCCGTGTGATCGTGGTCTGCTCGTAGCCCGACTCGATGAAACATGCGAGGGCGGCGTCGAGGATGCGACTGCGCGTATCCAATGCTGGCTCGCCGGACTGCTTGTTGTTGGCTGTCATTTGACAAGAGTAGCACTCCGGAGTGATACTCTCGTGCGAACGGTCGCCTCGTCCGGGCCACACCAGCAGATGCCGGTCAACGCAATAGGAGCCAACATGCAAGCCAGCACACTCTCTACGCAGTCAGCGCCGTTCGACCTGCCCCCGCTCCAGGCGGAGGTCCGAGCGCAGGCCGAGGAGCTCGCAGCGCGCTTCGCCGAGCGCAACCGCGAGGTGCGCCTATACCCCTTCGAGCACGGCGAGCTACACCCCGAGCTATGGCAGCAGGTCTGCGATCGTGGCTGGCCCGGTCTGCTCGTGCCCTCCGCGCACGGCGGAGCCGAGGGTGGACTGCTCGCCTATGTGGTCATGATGGAGGCACTCGCCGAGTCGAACCTCATCCTGTGGATGCCGGTCCTCACCGCGGCCATCGGTCACGCCGTCGCCGGGGTTGGCCCCGAGCACGCGTGTGAGCGCTGGCTCGAGCGAATCGCCGGTGGCCAGACGTTCCTCGCGCTTGCCGTGACCGAGCCTCAGTGTGGCCACAACGTGTTTCGCAGCAGAACCACGGTGCGCCGAGACGGCGAGCATTTCGTGATCAGCGGCGTCAAGGCGGTGACCTCGGGAACCGATCTCGCCGAGCGTGTGCTCGTCTTCGGGCGCTCGCCCGGCGAAGAGGGCACAACCCCGCAGTTCACGACCGTGTTCGTCGATCCACACGCGCCGGGGATCGAGCGTGAGGAGCTGCCGATGCGCTGGCGGGAGGGCGCGCGCCAGTTCCAGCTCACCTTCAACGACGTCGAGACTCCGCTCGATGAACTCGTGGGAGCCGAGGGCCAGGGCCTACTCACCCTGTGGCCGTTCACTCACATCGAGCGGCTGCTGTCGGCGGCGCTCGCGGTCGGCAACGCCCGCTACTGCGTCTCGCGCGCGCTCGCCCGCGCCGGCGAGCGCACGATCTTCGGCAAGAGCCCGATCGGCGCCGAGCAGGCGATCCAGCACCCCCTCGCGGCCCTGCACGCGCGGATCGAAGCGACGCGGCTACTCGTCTATCGGGCAGCCCAGCGCTTCGACGCCGGTGCTGACACCCTCGAGGTGGCAGGCGAGGCGGCCATGGCCAAGCTGCTGAGCGCCGATCTGCTGTTCGACGCCGCCGACCATGCCATGCAGACCCTCGGGGCGCAAGCGTGGGACGAGCGCGAGGGGATGATGGACCTCTTCCTGGACGCACGCGCGGCTCGTTCGGCGCCGATCTCCCAGGAGCTCGCGCTCAACTACATCGCCCAGCATGTGCTCGGCCTGCCCAGCCATCGCTGAGCGGACGGACGGCTGGCTTACAGCACGAGGAAGCGCTTGAGCTTGCCGGTGGCCAGACGCGGAATGCTCCCAACCACGGTGACCGTGACGGCCGGCTCGGGGCATCCCGAGCGTGCCAGTGCCTCTCCAAGCTTGCGATTGAGACTCTCGACATCGAACGGTCCCTCTGCGCACACGATGATGTCCGCTCCGGCACGGGTCTGCTGCACCTGATACTGGGAGATCGCCGGCTCGCGTCCCAGTATCGAGCGGAACAGATGCGGGTGCACGCTCACCCCGTCCGCGTAGACGAAGGTGTCGTCGTTGCGCCCCTCGATGTCGGCGATGCGCCGGTGCACGGACCCGCACGCACACGGCTCATCCAGGAGCGTCACCTCATCGCTGATCTCATAACGGATGAGCGGCATCAGCGGGTTGAAGAGGTTCGTCACATACACCTTGTGCGAACGCACTCCCGCCGCGACGGGGTTCCCGTCCGCATCGACGGCCTCGACGATCAGCAGATCGTCGCTGAGATGCATGCCGGCGCCCTTGAAGCAGCCGATGGCCGTGACGCCCGCCTCCGATGTTCCCCACATGTTCGCGACCGGCGCCTGCCAGGTCTCTTCCGCGGCCTTACGCGTCTCAGCTAGCAGCGGCTCGGCCATCGTCAGTATCCGCCGCGGCCGGATCTGAAGCCGGCCCGCGCGCGCCTCGCCCACCAGACGAGCGAGCATCGACGGATAGGTGGCGAGGCTGTCTCCGCCGACCGCGTTCAGCCCCGCGACAACCTCATCCACTGGCAGGCCGACCCTGAGCCTGTGCGTCTCAACGGCTCCCGTGGCGAACGTCTCAGAGACCGCGCTCGTGAAATGCGTCGCGTTTTCCGCCGCGACGACCATCACCACCGCAGGACGCGACGCGAGAGCCGGGTCGCCGATGCGATCCAGCAGCGAGCGGCGCATCGCCGTCAGCTGCACCGTCGCCCAAGCCTCCCAGCCCCACACGAACACTCCCCGCACGCCACTCGACCCGCCCGACGCGACGGCATGCAGCTCGTCACGGAAATACGCGTCACCGTCCAGCTTGGCGATATGAGCGTTCACGTCTGCCAGACGAACCTCAGGGTCGGTCACGATCGCGTCGAAGTTGCCCATCAGATCATCCTTCGTCATCACCGGCAGATGTCGCACGTCATCCGCGTCGAGCGTCGTCAGGTCGACGTCCCCGAGCCGATCGCGGTGCCAGGAGGATCGCTGCACGGCCATCGCAATGAGCTCACGGAGTTGCGCCGTTCGCTCCGCGTGCAGCCGCTCAGCAGTCCACGCCACCCGCTCGAAATGCTCGCCGATCTGCGGCAGCAGATGTTCGATGTGACGCAGGCGCGTCGCCTCGTAGGCCTCCACTCAAAGGCACCATACAGGCCGCCAACGGCCACCGCGGGGAACGCCGCTCAGTTGGGCATAGCGGCCTGACGCCGGAGAAGCGTCCGCAGCGTGCGGCGGACGAGGGGAAGGAAGCTACCGACTCCTCCACTTCTTACTTTATAGCGCACAGGGGGGCTTGATTCAAGCCCCGGGGTGTGCCGCATAATGCCCGCCGCAGGCCAGAAACCCACGGAAAAGGGAGTCATGAAATGCGCGTGTTGTCGCCGATCCATAAGCCGCGTGCGGACGTCGAACCGATGATGGGACTCGTGGTGCAGTTGCGGACACTCAGTGTGGAGGTACGGGTATGAGCGAGCATGCGGTGGTGATCGCCGGAGGCGGTCCGGCGGGGATGATGCTGGCGGCGGAGTTGGCGCTGGCGAAGGTCGACGTCGCGGTGGTCGAGCGGCGTCCCGATCACGTGCTCGTCGGCTCGCGGGCCGGCGGCTTTCACTCGCGCACGATCGAGGTGCTCGATCAGCGAGGGGTCGCTGATCGGTTCCTCGCGGAGGGTCAGGTCGCTCAAGCTTCGATGATCGGCACGACCGTGTTGGACATGAGCGACTTCCCCACGCGTCATCCCTATTCGCTCGGGATCTGGCAGAACCAGATCGAGCGGATCATGGCCGCCTGGATCACCGAGCTGCCGGTTCGAATCTATTACGGATGTGCGGTGACGGGCTTCGCGCAGGACGCCACCGGCGTCGACGTCGAGCTGTTCGGCGGCCAGTCGCTGCGGGCGCAGTACCTCGTCGGGTGCGATGGAGGACGCAGCGTCATCCGTAAAGCAGCCGGCATCGAGTTCCCGGGGTGGGATCCGAGCAAGAGCAACCTGATCGCCGAGGCCGAGGTGACCGAGGAGCCGGACCTGGGCATCCGTAAGGATGCCGTCGGCGTCCACGCCATCGGCAGGTTGGAGTACGAGATCCGCGACGGCGAGGTGGTCTACATGGATGGGGGGCCGGTGCGGGTGATGGTGACCGAGCGGCAGCTCGGGCCCAGCAGCGAGCCCACCCTGCGCGATCTGAGCGAGGCGCTCATCACCGTGTACGGCACCGACTTCGGGATCCACAATCTGACGTGGATCTCGAGGTTCACCGACATGACACGTCAGGCCGCGGCCTACCGCGCGGGACGAGTCCTGCTCGCCGGCGACTCCGCGCACGTGCACTACCCGGCCGGTGGACAGGGTCTCAGCCTCGGTGTGCAGGATGCCGTGAATCTGGGGTGGAAGCTGGCCCAGGTGGTCAACGGGACCTCCCCGGAGCGCCTCCTGGACACCTACCACGACGAGCGCCACCCGGTCGCTGCCCGCGCGCTCCGGCACACGATGGCTCAGACCGCGCTCCAGCGCCAGGACGAGCGCACGAAGGCCCTGGTCGACCTGGTGTCGGAGCTGGCGATGATGGACGAGCCTCGCAAGCGACTTGTCGGAATTGTCTCCGGGCTGGACATCCATTACGACCTCCCCCTCCGGGGACGATGCGGCGAGGGACATCCGCTGCTCGGGCGCCGCATGCCCGACCTGGACCTCGTGAGCACCGACGGCCCGCTGCGAGTCTTCGAGCTGCTGCACGGCGCCAAGCCGGTGCTGCTCAACCTCGGAGAGCCCGGCGGCTTCGACATCACTGGATGGGCTGACCGGGTCCCGCTGATCGACGCTGAATATGACGGCCCATGGGAGCTTCCGGTACTCGGCGCGGTCACCTCCCCCACCGCCGTGTTGATCCGGCCCGACGGATACGTTGCCTGGGTCGGAGACCGAGCCCAGCTGGGGCTCGCCGACGCACTGACCACCTGGTTCGGACCGCCTACTGCGGCGTAGCGCACGGGCCTGGACGTCGGTGGCTACCTCACCCCGGTGCGCTCCTCGCCTGGGCCGCCGACATCGAGCCCGGCGCGGCGGTGTGACGACCGCCACACACCGACCCCCAGAACGGAGGTAGCGTAGCCTGCAACCGCGGGAGGCGCGCCGGTTCGCCCGCATTCAAGCGCAAGGGGTGTTGGTGATGAGAACGTTCAAGTCCGCCGGGGGCACGGTTGTCGCGATCCTTCTCGCTTTGGGGGTCTGCGCGATCGCTGCCGGCGCGGCGTCTGCCGCATCAACGCTGGAACTCTACTCAGTGGCCGGGGTGGTGAAACCAGGCGATGAAACGACGTTGGTGCTGGGCCAGGGGAACGCCGGTCCCGGCGTTCAGAAGACCGTGACCGTGGAAACGGCCGACGGGAACGTCACCTGCGAAAGCGAACCAACCCTCAACGAAGAGGAGCTCCCGGGAACCGACCTGACCAACGACGAAAAGAGCGACGAGCTGAAACTCGGTGGCGCTGCCCTGTTCAAGGGCACGAGCTTTCACTGCTCCAGCACCCTGCTCGGCGGCCCAAGCGCGGACATCGAATGGTATGCGCCTTTTTCGCCCTTCAGCCTGGGAACGCTCAGCCTCGGCGCGAACCACAAGGCTGAGCTCAGCGCGCCGTCAACCGATGTCGTTGCACTGAGGCCCGGCGACGACGAAGAATGCCAGTACACGTACATGAAACTGAAAGGCACCCTGCTCGGGGATGGGCCTATCAATGAGGTCCAGCCTGAATTCACCAAACAGAAGCTGAAGGAGGACAAGGCCGAGTCGGGCGCACGCTGCCCGAAGAAGGCCACGATCAGCTTCTCGATCTTCTACGCGCTCACGCACACGAATGATGCGGTCGTGTACAAAATCAACAGCTAGCGCATCCGGGTAGACCCGACGCCAAACGTGCGAGGCGGGCCGGCGAGACGCCGGTCACGCCTCGCGCTCGCATGAGCGGACGGCAACTCCGCTCTCAGCGAAGTCCGGGACTCCGGTGTTGCCGTGCCCGCCGGCCGGTGTCCCTGCGCAGGTTTCGGACCTGGCGTGTCAGGAGCAGATAGGCGACGAGGCCGCCGACGAACGGCACTATGAGTCCAATCGCGCCGTAGAAGACGGCCGCGCCAACCGCCACGTTGCGCCCGGCACCGTAGAGAATCAGGCAGCCACCTATCCCCCCGACCGCGCCAAGCCCGGCCGGCAGCGGCAGCGAACCGCCCAGCGCCCCGATGATGTAGGCCATCAGCACTGGGGCGAACGCGGGCACGCTGTGGGCGTGCAGCGCGAAGAACGCCGTCCAGAGCACGAGCACGTCGAAGAGGAGGTAGGCGAGGGCGCCGAAGAGACTGCGCCAGTCCCCTCTGCCGAAGACGAGCGCGTTGGTGTCCTCGACGGCTCGGGCGACGGTTCCAATCCCCGCGGCGATACGTGGACGGCGGGGTTCAAGCTTCGCGGCGAAATGGTCCGCGCGCTGAGCGATCACGATCGCCGCGCCCACGGCGGCGGCGGCAACCGCCGCGGGCAGGATCGTAAGCGTCACATCGTTTTTGCCGGCGAAGATCCCGAGCCCGAGCAGGACACCGAATGCGATCAACGCGAGCGCATCGATCGCCGTGTTGAGGAAGCTGAGGTTGAACTCGCGCTCGGTGACTGTCTTCAGCGGCAACCCGCACCGGTGCAGGAGAACCGCACCGGCGCCGACCCCTGAAAACGACCCTGCGGGAACGAGCAGGCCACCGCCGAGCTGGGCCCAAGCGAGTCGAGCGTCAAGCCGCCGGCCCCGTCCCTCCTGCTCGAGCACGCGGTCGGGGTCAACGATCTGGCGCCAGGCGACCACGTATCCGATCTCAGACAGCGTCTCGAGCGCAAGCGCGGCGACCAGCCACAGCCAGCTGACGCGTTCGAGATCGTCCAGCGCCTGCGCCAGGCTCGGGACGAGCCGCAACAGCAGGAACGCGAGCACCCCGAAGACCAGGAGCCTGAGCGCAAACTTGCGCAGGTGGCCACGAACAGATCTCAAGGCGCCCACCGTGTGGTGGGACACCGCGTGCGGCACGACTGGCTCGCTCTCGCGCGTCACGCCTAGAAGTTAGTTGCATGCTGGTGGTCGCTCACTGCTCTTCGTCGGTGACGTTGGGACTTGGAGGTCGTTGGGGCGGGACGATCACCTACAGGACGTCTGGCACGCGCCTGTAGCAAAGGTAAACGACGCGAGAGCCAAACGTCTTCGTCTCGACCAACTCCAGGTTGATCCTGTCGTCCAAGGTCGGGAAGTAGGGTGTGCCGCCGCCGAGTAGGACCGGGCTGACGAACAGCCGCCACTCGTCGATCAGCTCCAGCTTCATACATGCACGGGCGAGGCCGGCGCCGCCGACGGCGATGTCCTTTCCGGGCTGTTCCTTGAGCCTCGAGACCTCCTCGCCGACGCCCTCCCTGGCCAGCCTGGTGTTGCCCACCACGCTCTCCAGCGTCGTGGAGAACACGACCTTCGGCAGGGCCTTCCAGATCTGGGCGAACTCGACGTGCTCCGCGACGAGCGGACTCTCCTCAGCGGTCTCCCAGTAGACCATCGTTTCGTAGAGCCGCCGTCCGCAGAGATGCACACCAATCTCCTGTATCTGCTGGGTGTGGAACAGAAACAGCTCCTCGTCGGGCACCGTCCAATCGATCCCGCCATCGGGTCCGGCGATGTAGCCGTCCAGCGACACAGTCATCGAGTAGCTCAGCTTCCGCATCACGGTCCGCCTTCGGTTGCGTGGGTGCTCTTGTGATATCCGCCCCAAGCACGATCATTAGCACGTCTCTTCAATCGATGTTCTCGTTGACTGGACCCTCGGCGGACAGGCCTTTCTTGGGGCAGTCGCCACGGTCACGCCGCAGGTCCTGGGTGGTGGCGCATGACACAACCGGCGTCGGTCAGGCCACGAGCGGCCGACAGACGGACTAAAGAGTCAGCCCGTCACCAGCCAAGGACCAAACCCGGCTGACCGGACGACAACGACAAAGGTATTCCTTCCTGCCAGCGACGCGTCCAGCAAGCCGGCCGCTGCGGCCAGAAACCAGCAGATGTGGGGGCGCATTCTCAGCCTGCTGCGGGTGATCCGTGGGGCGTGGTTGCCTTCACGACGTTGCGTGCAGGGAGGCGCTCCAGCGCGTCGGCCATGACGGTGGCGCCGTCGCTGCGGGCGAGGGCGTCGGCCATCGCGCGGGCACCCTGTTTGATCGACCGGTCTTCCAGGGCGCTGGCGATCACGCTGCGCAGCTTGCTGGGGGAGCTCTTCTTGCTGACCCTCACGCCGGCGTTCACGAACAGAACGCGGGCGGCGTTATCGGGCTGGTCGCGCGCATCGGGGATGCAGACGAGCGGAACACCATCGGCGAGCGCCGCGTTGACCGTCTGCCATCCCGCATGGGTGACCATCAGCGACGCGTGCGGGAGCACGGTTCGATGTGGCACGAACGCTACGGTGCGCGCGTTGGCGGGGATGCGCAGGCGGCTGGCGTCGAGCGCGGGGCCCGCTGTCAGCAGCGCCCGGACGGGCAGCCCGGCGACGGCGTCGAGCGCTCGCTGGGCGAGCGCGCCCTGATCCATGTAGCTGGTGCTGAAGCTGAGCAGCACGAGCGGATCGGTGTTCTCCTCGGGCCACGGCGACTCCCAGTCCTTCTCGAACGGCTCGAACGCGGGGCCCACGTAGTGGACGTTCGTGGGGAGCTGGGCTTTGCTCGAGAAGTCGAGCTCCGGCGCGGTCATCACGTAGACGGCCCGCGCACCGAGGACCTGGTCGCCCCAGCCCTTCAGCGGCGCGAGCCCGTGTTCGGCACGGACACCGTTCAGCACGGACAGTCCGGGCGCCCAGAAGCGGCGGGTGATGCGATCGAACAGGCGATCGCGCACGGCACCCAACGGACCGGCCATCGGCGACAGGCCACTGAACAGCGGGGGCGCGCCGCGAGCCGGCAGTGGATAGGGGCAGTGAACGAGCGCGGCGGCCGGCACACCCGCGAGCTCGGCGGCGATCGCGCCAGCCGGTATGAGCCAGTCGAACACGACCACGTCGGCCCTCCAGCCCTCGAGCGCCTCGATCGCATCGCGTGTCCCATCGGGCATCGGCGCGATCACGCCGTCGCGCAGTCGCTTCGCGGCGCCAAGCTGCGTGCGCGCCTCCCAGTCACGTACGGGGTCGGTCTCCGGGCGCGTGAGGTCGAGGTCGGGCATCGCCCGCCGGTACTCGACGAGCTCCGCCCCGGTGCTCTCGATCCGCTCGCGCGCGGCGCGGTGCGCGAGGACCCGCACCTCGTGACCGCGATCGACGAGCTCGCGTGTGAGCGCGAGCTGCGGTGGGGCGTTGCCGCTGAACGCGAGGAGCGTCTGGAAGACTCGCATATACTTCATCTTAGTATGACCAAGATGAAAAAGTCAAGCGCCCTGCGCAAGGAACGCCCCTATAACATGACCGCCCGCGCCGATGCGGCCGCCGCGACCGGCGAGCGGCTGCTCGCGGCGGCGTGGAAGCACTTCGGCGCTCGACCGTATGAGGAGGTTCGCCTGCGCGAGATCGCCGCCGACGCGCTCGTCACCGAACAGACACTCCTCGCGCGCTTTAACTCCAAGGACGAGTTGCTCACAGCGGCGTACAGATGGTGGGCGATGAGCGAGAAATCACGCCGCGACGCGGCTCCCGTGGGCCGCTTCCCCGAGGCCGTCGCCAACGTGTTCGACCACTACGAGGCGCACGGAACGCCGATTCTGCGCATGCTCTCCCAGGAGGACCGCATCCCCGCGGTCCGCCAGCTCACCGACAGGGGCAGGGACTACCACCGCGATTGGGCGAGCAGGGTCTTCCAGCCGCTGCTCGACGGCCTGCCGCGCGCAGCCAGAGAGCGTCGGCTCACGGCCCTCGTCATCGCCACGGACGTGCTCGTGTGGAAGCTCCTGCGACTCGACATGCAGCTCAGCCGCCCCCAGGCCCAAGAGACTGTGGTTGAGATGATCGAGTCCTACTCGAGGCGATCGAGTTGAGAGAGCCCACCGAGGCGAGCCACGCAGCACCGGTGGGCATGAGGCAAAGCCGAGGCCGTCGAGGCTCGACACCGGCCCACACGCCATCCAGTTGGCGTCAAAATGCTCTGCCCGATCTGCTTCAAGGCGCGCGCCCATGTTCGCGCTGAATCGAGAGGATGGAATAGGTTTTCTTCGTGGCTGAGGCATTTCGAGCCCAGCTTGAAGCTTTCGCCAATCTGTTCGCCCCAAAGAGTTGGATCGAAGACTTCCGCACGAAGGGTGACAGTGCCTGCGCTCGCGTTGTATCGAATGATGACTTCGCGCGTGAACTCTTTCGTCTGGACCGCAGGAGGAGGCGGCACGCCGATGCTCGGAGGGTTGTGCGGTTCGGGGAACACGATGCGGCCAGTGTGGATCGTCGCGCTGGCTACGCGGGGTGCTACGAGCCCGGACGCGGCGGCGAGCGTTGCGATGCTGACGACACAGATGCGCAATTGGATCCTTCTGCTCGGTCGAAACTGCTGCGACGGCGGCAGGCTACCAGTGCCTCCAGAGGGCCTGCTTGGCGGCCGCCGGTCGTGCTCGCGATCGGCGCAATGATCGCGCGGCAAGCGATCCCGAGCACACATAGCTCGCGCCGCCCGAGTAGATAAATGGAGCGGTACCGCAAGCCCCTCCAATCGACCTTTGTGGAGGGGATGCGAAATATCGGGGAGACAGCTTCAAAGTGGCGGGCATGTCAAGATTTCCGGATACTTCCAACATACTGATCCCCCGAGAATCCCCCTATCGCGCTTGTCGCCGGTGCCCCTGATCCCCCTATGACCGTCGAGATCGACGACGAGCACTGGATTCTCGCTCGGGTGCTCGACCGGCCTCAAGCACCAGCACATCCGCGACGGGCTCGAACCGATCGGCGAACCTAGCCCTGCTCACCGCACCGATGGTCAAGACGTCGTCGGCTGCGACCAGTGGTCGACAACGAGCTGCCGTGCGTGCTCGGCGTTCAGCATGGCGATCTCCTGCGCGGTCATGTGCAGATCTCCCGCGAGCACCGCGACCACCCACGCCTCGTGCTCAACCTGCTCCGCCTTCACGGGCACAGACCGAGCGACGGGCTCGCCGGAACGAAGCGCCTGCCAGAACTGCGTCCGCGAGACCTTGATCTGGTGCCGCAATATCGAGGCGAAACGTCCGGTCGAGGGGCGGCCGCCACGCGAGTGGGAGATGTGGGTCTGGAGCAGCTCGCCGCTGTCGAGGAGCTTCTCGAAGAAGATGTGATCCCGGCTCGATCCGCCGCGACTGGACGCGGGGAGTCGAGTCCAGCCCTCGATCTTGAGAAACGTCTCGATCTCGCCCCAGGCTGGGGCGTCTGGAGTCATGCGTCAGAGAGGTGCTCGGGCGCGCCGAGGAGCAACACGCGACGATCAGCCGCAGGCGTGAGGATCAAGCCGGGCGTGGGCGGTTTCGTGGGCGGGCGCCGGCTACGAGCTGCCAGTAACGCGGCTCTCAGCACTACCAGCGGATGTCTCGGGAGAACGAGGATGAGCACGAGCCGGGCCGTGCAGCGCATACACGTTGGCAATGATCCCGCAGAGGAAGAGGCCGTAGATCACGGAACCGCGAAGAAGTATCGAATCGTGTCCGCGCGCTACAACGACGAGCGCGGCTACCTCTCCGACCAGACCGCCCACCCAGAAGCCTCGGAGAAGAAACCGATCGAACGTCTCCCTCGCATCTAGGTCTCGGAAGTAGCGACCATTAACGGCCCCCACGAGCATCAGAACCGGCAGCATCTGAGCCACCACGTCGTAGAAGTCGTGACGGACGTGAACGTGCACCGTGGCCATCCCCGCGCCACAGACAAGCAGCGCGCTGCCGATCGTTAGCGACACTCGGCGATCGACCCGGCGGTTCCACGTGTCGAACGCGCGAGCCTCGATCAAGCGGATATGCCGCCACACTCGCCGCGCGATCGCTGGCACGCGGTAAGCGGCGAGACCACCGTTCTTTGCGGGAGTCGGCTCCATCGCAGCAAGCAGGATCGCGCGACGACCGGATGTGTGGCGCTGCGGGTGCCGTCGACCGATTCAGCCTGCGGCGACCAGCAGCGATGCACCTGCGTAGACGTGCGCCTGCGTGTCCGTAACCGCCTTGCGAACGAGCTTCGGTTCTTGACCAACGGGAGCGATGTCGATCGCGAACTCAAGGCCGGTGGCAGCCGTGATCTTGAACAGCGTCTCGATTTGTGGGTTCTTCTCACCGGCCTCTAGCTCAACGACGCGAGGCTGACTCACGCCCAGTCGACCAGCGAGGTCCCGCTGTGACAGCCCATGATCTGTCCGGTAGGCGATCAGCCGTGCAGCGACCATGCGTGCAAGCGCCAGGCGCTCCCACTCGACCGCGAACTCCGGGTCGGCGTCAAGCGCGGCGGCGAGCACCTCGTCGGCGGTCTTGATGCCCTTTGGCCAGTGGCTTGGAATCTCGGTCATGACTGCATGATAGGTCATGGCTTATCGGAACTCAATGGCCGATCGTAACGCTCAGCACGAGCCTGGGCGCGTTCAATCAGGCTCGCGAAGCTCTTGTGCCGGTCGATGGCGAGGATCGCGTAGAAGTCGCCAGCTCGGCGATAGATCGCCCGCCAATCGCTTTGCCCCTGCCTCGGACGCAGCTCGCGTAGCGTGGCGGCGCGATCCCCCTTCAGTGGCTTCATGTGCGGCGGGCCGAGCTGCTCGCCGAGTTCGCCCAGCTTCCGCACTGCGTTGAGCAGCGCGCGGTGCTCCTCCTTGGACTTCATCGCCAGCAGCTCCACGACCGCGTCGGGGTCGTAGATGACGCTGTGTCGCATGGCGCTCGATCGCGTCATCGCGGAACCGTACCTGCGTCTTGCGACGTTATTCCAACGTCGACGCCGAGTTGCATCTGCGTGAAGCTCGCCGTCCGCTCGTAGGCGGCGGCGACTCGATCGAGCGCCCGGTCGCGGTCGCGGTGCCCATAGAGCCGACGGACCAGCTCGCCTCCATCGGTGTGTCCGAGCGCGATCGCCACGTCCTCGGAGGGCAGCTCGAGCACGTTGACCATGTATGAGCCGGCGAAATGCCGGGTCGCCAAATACAGGCTCCCCTCCCATCCGGCGGCAGCCCTGACCGCCTTCCAGTGGTAGGCGCGTGCCGAGGCGGTCCAATGCTCTCCACGGATCGGGGCGAAGCAGAACTCGCCTTCGATCGACAGCGAGAGAAGCGCCTCGCGGGCGGGGTCGGTCAATGGCGCCTCGCGCACTTGCCCGTTCTTCGGCAACGTGAAAGTGCGCGTGGCCGCGCTGAACTGCTCTATGACCCGTATGCGCGAGCGCGCCAGATCGACGTTCGCGCGTCGGAGCGCATCCAACTCACCGGGCCGCAGCCCGGAGAAGGCCGCGACCTGGAGCCACGCGGCGAACGATGGTGTCGCCAGCTCACGCGCGCAGCGGATGAGCTTCCAGACCTGCTCCTCACTCGGTGGCTGCTCGTCCCGGCGTCCGGGGCCGCGCGAGATGCCAAGGCGCGCGAACGGGTTGCGGCTTACCAGACGACCGCCCTTGGCCGACGCCGCGTCGTTGAACATCGCCCTCAGCGCCGGGACGGTGCCATTGCGAACACCGCCCGCAAGCCACTCCGCGACCACCGCGTCCGCAATCGAGTCCATCGGCCGGGACCCGTAGCGCTCGATGAACGCTCTCGTGCGCTCCCGGTTGTGGATGTTCGTGGACTCCTTCGGCCGCGCGAACAGCGGATCGGTGGTCCAGCGTGCCCAAAAGGCGGCGAGCGTGGCGTTCGCCGCCGGGACATCGCCGAGGCGTTCGCGCGCTTGCTCGCGTGCCCGCTTGGCTTCGGCCTTCGTCGCAAAGGTTCCCGAGCCGCCGAGCACACGCGAGACGCTCACGTTGTGCCCGCGCGTCTGGTCATAGACCTGCGCCCTCCACCGACCCGAAGGCAATCGCGACAGACTCACGCCGCCCTCCCCCGCTCCGCGGCCCACGCGATTGCGACCGACGGCCGGAAGCGGCGCGTGCGCCGACCCCACGTCACCGACGGCATCCCGTCAGCCACCATGCGATCGATCGTCGCGACACTCACGCCCATCAGCCGCGCAAGCTCGCAGCGCGACACGTAAGGCTCGATGGGCTTCGGCGCCAGCCACGTCCGAGCTAGCGCAGAAATCGGGATGGGTTTGGTGCTGTCCACACGGCTATAGACCCCAAGTGGCGCGAACCGGCCATCGACTTTGCTTCTCTCGGCAGAGGCGAGACGTGATCGACGCGACCGGCCTGCGGCGCCGGAGCACCCACGTCGATCACGCCGGGCGCATAGCGTTCCGACCACTCGCTACACGGCGAGTTGCTGCGCTCGCACCGCCGCTCGTGTCGCGAACACAAAATCGCCGCACCGATGGATCAGCCCAGCGCGGTGCAGCGCGCCCAGCCCGTCGGCCGTCTCGATGTGATCGCCGATCTCCAGCTCGACCTCGTGCACCGACCAAGGGCGCTGCTCGTCTGCGACGAGCAGCGTCACCAAGATCGTCCGCTCGACCTGCTCCGCCATCTCGCCCGGCGTACCACTACGCTCCTGCTGCATGGGAAGGTCCTTCCTTCCGTGTCGGGCCCCGGCGGTTGCCGCCGCGCCGGGGCCAACTTAATGACTCGTATAACGGGTAGACTTATAACAGGCGGCCACGACAGACTGCACGCATGCCTGCCCTATCCCCGGCGCACGCTGCGTTCGGCGCCGCAATCCGCGAGTTGCGCAAGGAACGCGGCATCGCCCAAGAAGCGCTCGCGCTCAAGAGCGGCCTGAACCGGGGGTACTACGGCGACGTCGAGCGCGGCGAGCGGAACGTCTCGCTCGCCAACATCCTCAAGATCGCCGACGCCCTCGAAGTTCCGGCATCGGCCATCCACGCCCGAGCCGAGAAGCTGCTCGGCGAGCGACGCTAACCCACCCGCAGCCGGGACGCCGGGAGCGTCCGGCAAAGAGCCTACGAGCGCCACTTCTGGCCCCAACGAGTCTGCACAGACTCCGTAGATGCACAGCAGTGCGAGGACACAGCGATTGCTGTGTCCTCTAGGGCATATGCGACCACGAGACGCTTAAGCAACGCCGAGACCCTGCGCGTCCGCGCCACTCACGGCGCCGGCGAATTCAGCTCGCCAGAGCTCCAGCGGCCGCGACTCGCCGGACAGGTCTGCCAGAAGGCTCGCGATGTCCCAGCGGACTCGTCTCCGTCGCCTGAGCGCGGTGATCCCCACGCACGCCAGCTCGTAGGCGTGGCTTTGATCGGCCAGCGCATAGCCGAGCAGTTGCCATAGATCCTCGCGAGAGAACACGCCGGCGACTCGCGCCGAGGACTTGAAGTCCCACAGCGTGCGGCCAGCAATCACGTCAGCGTCGGCCCCGCCAAGCGCCACGCTCAAGTCGAACACCGGATTCAGTACGAGCGGTCTAGCGTCACGAAGATAGGCACTGTCCTCGATAACCGCCTCGGCCATGCCTATGAGGTCGCGCAAGCATGCCGGCAGGACCACTCGATCGGCGAAAACCTCAAGCGACGGGCGATCCAACAGAGGCTCCCCGACATAGGCCCAAACCCGCAGGCCCGCACGGAAGAACTGCTCGAAGCGCGCCAGCACCAAACACATACGGCAAAGCTCCAGCAGACCGTCGCCTTGCGGAAGGCCACGCCACGGCACCAGACTCTCAATCACGGCAACGGCTTCGCGCTGCAGCCGAACACCGGCGCCACTCTCCCGAGCGTCAACGAGCTTTGCACCCGACTGCGAGACGGTGTGATCAAGCGCGTTGCGGGAAAGGCTGGCCCGGATCAGATAGTCGATAGCTGTGCCGGACAGAGCGAGGTCACAACCCTCGGGCGGCATGAGCAACGGCGATGAACGAGGACTCCCACACAGCGCACCGTTGCCAGCCGAGACCGTCGGCCGCGTCGCAGCAAGATTGGTGAGAAACCACTCCCTGACCGGGCTGGTCTTATCCCGCAGGTGCGAGGTCAGACTCATCGCGAGCGAGGCTACCGGCCGGTGAGAAGCCCCGCGACGCCAATCCGTGGCCGCACGAGCGGCCCTCTGTCGCCTGACGTGAGCATGGTTCTTCCACGCCCTCTGTACAGGCGATGCGTAGATACGGCGTTGGTGATGTTTAGACACGGCGTTCCAATCCGCCGAATCGAGCACGATAATCCGGGACCACCGTGGCCGAGCACTCAGCCAGTCGACACACCGACTACCTGCGTCAGTGCCTGCGTCAGGACAAGGCACCGATCGGCTTCTTGCTTAGCGCCGGATGTGGCGTCGCGATCCGGAGTTCCGGCGCGCCGCTGATCCCCGACATTGCCGGGATGACCGCGAAGATCACCGCCGCGCTGGGCGCCTCTAAACACAAGGAGCCTTTCGAGAAGCTGCTTGCCACGTTCACGGGCAAGAGTCCGAACCTTGAGGATCTGCTGAGCCGCACCCGGGCGCTCGCCGCGGTTGCCGAGCCCGGCCCGGTGCACGGCCTCGACGGCACGAATCTGCGCGACCTGGACGAGGCGATAAGCGCGGAGATCGCAAAGCTCGTCGGGGTCGAGCTCCCCGACGAGCGAACACCGCATCGCAGCCTCGCTGCATGGGCTAGCTCCGCGACGCGATCGGCGCCCGTGGAGCTGTTTACGACCAACTACGACCTCCTCTTCGAGCAGGCACTGGAGCAGGTAGGCGTCCCCTACTTCGACGGCTTCGTGGGCGCGCACCGTCCGTTCTTTGATGCCGCCGCCGTCGACCGCGACGAACTTCCGACCCGCTGGCTGCGGCTGTGGAAGCTGCACGGGTCGATCAACTGGCGCGGCGGCGCCGACGGCGGGGTTTACCGCACATTCCCCGGCGACGATGCCTCCGCGATGCTGATCCACCCGTCCCACCTGAAGTACGACGAGAGCCGCAAGATGCCGTATCTCGCGATGATTGACCAGTTCCGAAGCTTCCTGCGCAAACGACGCGCGACGATCGTCACCTGCGGCTACTCCTTCGGGGATGAGCATCTGGAGAACGTGCTGCTACAGGAGCTTGAGGGCAACCCGACCGCAGCAGCGTTCGCGCTGATGCACGGCGAGCTCGACCACCACCCCCGCGCGCTCGCGCTCGCCGAACGCAGGCCGAACCTCACCGTCATCGCCAGGGACGCAGCGGTTGTCGGCACGCGACGCGAGGCCTGGGCCGCCGATGCGGACGGGAAAGCCATGACGGTCACGCTTGGCGACTTCTGCGCGCTCGGTGAGCTGCTGGGCGAGATCAGCGCGCAGCCGCCCGGTGAGGCCGCGCATGCGACCTGACCCGACACTGCTCGGCGTCGTCGAGGACGTGCGCGGCGCGACCGTGAGCGTGAAGCTCGACCCCGACACAATCTCCGGGCTGTCGGTGATCGAAGGGCACGCGTACCGCATCGGGCAGATCGGCAGCTTCGTACGGATACCGATCGGCTATACGGAGCTCTACGGTGTCGTCTCCCAGGTGGGCGCCGGGGCGGTGCCAGAGAGCCAGCGCGAGGCAGAGCAGCACGGACACCGGTGGATGACGATTCAGCTCGTCGGGGAAGCCAGCCGCGGCGCCACCTTCCAGCGAGGTCTCGCCCAGCACCCCACGATCGAGGACCCTGTCCACCTGCTCGCCGAAGGAGACCTTGAGCTGCTCTACGGATCGAAGGCTGCGCCGGACTGCCTGGAGGTCGGGCGCTTGGCCAACGCCGACTCGATTCCTGCGCTCGTGAACGTCGACAAGCTCCTTACCCGCCACAGTGCCGTCGTCGGTGCGACTGGCAGCGGCAAGTCCAACACGGTCGCACGGCTTCTCGACGCCATCATCGCCGGCGGACGGTTCCCCTCCGCACGAGTGCTCGTCTTCGACGTTCACGGCGAGTACTCGAACGCGCTTGCAGACAGCGCCGCCGTCTTTTCCGTCGGCGCCGACATGAACGCACTCGACGTGCCCTACTGGGCGATGACCTTCGATGAGCTGCTGCCCCTAACGACCGGAGCGCTGGACGGCGCCGAGCGCGCCGCGCTACAGGACACGATTGTCGAGCTCAAGCGGGTATCTGTCATCAAGTACCCGCGCGATGGAGTGCTCGAGCGGACACTAACGGTCGACTCGCCCGTGCCTTTCAGCATCCACAAGCTGTGGTTTGACCTGCACAAGCTGGTGAACGCCACTCATACGGCTACCGGCGCCGGCCAGAACGAGGACAGCGAAGCGCTGCTGCTCGATAGCAAGGGCAAGCCCGTTGAGCTGGGTGATGCGATGAAGGTGATCCCGCCGCGCTATCAGCCGCAGGCCGATAAGTCGATTTACCTCAGCTCGTCCAGGTTGAATCTGCGCCGGCCGCTGGAGACGCTCGCGAGCCGTCTACGCGACCCGCGCTTGGCGTTCCTGTTCACGCCCGGGCGTTGGACGGTGCAGCCTGACGGGAGGGTCGACGCCGACCTCGATGAGCTGCTTCAAGGCTGGCTCGGCGGTGAGCGTCCGGTCACGATCCTCGACCTTTCCGGTGTTCCGCCCACGATCATCCGAACCCTCGTCGGGGTGCTGCTACGAGTTGTCTATGACGCCCTGTTCTGGGGCCGTCGGCTGGCCGAGGGCGGCCGTGAGCGGCCGCTGCTCGTCGTGCTAGAGGAGGCGCACGCCTACATTCGCGCGGGTGAGAGCGGCCCCGCCGCCGAGGCGGTGCAGCGAATCGTCAGGGAGGGTCGCAAGTACGGGATTGGGGCGATGGTCGTAAGCCAGCGTCCCTCAGAGCTCGACTCGACGGTGCTTTCGCAATGCGGCACCCTGTTCGCGCTGCGCCTAGCCAACATCCACGACCGAGGGCACGTCACCGGGACCGTCAGCGATAACTTCGGCGGCTTCCTCGACGCGCTGCCGCTGCTTCGAACCGGCGAGGCGATAGTCGTCGGGGAGGCGGTGCACATGCCGATGCGGATAACCGTGGAGCCGCTGCCGGACGACCGTCGACCCGATAGCGGCGATCCGCCGGTCTACGACCCACGCGGCCCGGGCGGCTGGAACCGCCAACGAGAGCCGCAAAATTGGCCCGAGCTCGTCGCCGCATGGCGGCGACAGGGGCTTGATGAAAGGAGCAGCATGGAACGCGAGGCAGTCAGCTCGAGCAGTGTCGCGAGCATCGGATACGACCCCGAGAGCCTGACGCTGGAGGTCGAGTTCGTTGGCGGCGATGTCTACCAGTACTTCGACGTCCCGGAAACCGAGTACGACGGCCTCCGCGGCGCCAACAGCATCGGCGGCTATCTGAACGCGAACATCAAGGGCCGCTACCGCTACGTACGGATCTAGCAGCGGCTGCGCAATTCTGACCGCCCACGCCGACCCGCGGGGGCGGTTTCGTGGGCGGTCGCACCCGAAGCCGACCCCAGCGACAAACGAGCCGCTCGCACTCGCAAGCCCGGAATCTCTGATCCCTAAGCCAAACACGCGGCCTCCAGCGACCCCCAGCCGCCACCAGCATCCAACGAGAATCTAGTCGGGGAGACAGGATTTGAACCTGCGACCGCCCGGCCCCCAGCCGGGTGCGCTACCAGACTGCGCCACTCCCCGTGGCTTGCAAGCGGGCGACGGGAATCGAACCCGCTCTAAAAGCTTGGAAGGCTTTTGTGCAACCAGAACACTTCGCCCGCGTGCTTTCGGTCATCCTACCGCCGCTCCTCCGTGGGCACCTCCCCTGCCTCGTCCGCCAGGCCCGGCGGGGGCCACGGGCCGCACCAGTTGTCCCGGGCCCCGTCCAGCGTGATGGTCGAGCCGCTGAAGGCGCGGCCGAGGGGCGACGCGAGCAGCGCAATCAGCCACGCGTGCTCCGCCACCGTGCCCAGCCGCTGGAGGGGCACCGTGCGCGACGCGCCCGCCCGTACGCTCTCCGGGTACTTGGCGAGCACCTCCGTGTCGAAGTGCCCTGCCGCCACCGCCGCCACCGCCACGCCAGACGGCCCCCATCGGCCCGCGAGCTCCCGCGTGAGCGCCTCCACCGCCGCCCGGGCCGCCCCCGAGTGGGCCATCCCCGGCATGCCGTGGTGGGGGGACAGGGTCACGTTCACCACCGTCCCCGCCCCCGCCCGCTCCAGCGCCAGCTCGAACGCCGCCTCCGCCATGTTCAGCATGCCCTCCACGTTCAGCCGCCACACCGCCCGCCAGCCCTTCGTCGCGATCAGCTCCGCCGGGCTGAAGAACTGCCCGCCCGCGTTGTTCACCAGCACGTCCACCCGCCCGCTCCGCTCCAGCACCGTCTCGATCAGCCGCCGCCCATCCTCGCGCTCGCGCACGTCCCCCGCCACCCAGTCGGCGTCCATCTCCCTCGCCGCCTGCTCCAGCACCTCCGCCCGGCGGCCCGCGATCGTCACCCGCGCACCACACCGCGCCAGCTCCATCGCGCTCGCCTTGCCCAGGCCCGTGCCGCCCCCCGTCACCAGCGCCACCATCCCCTCCAGCAGCCCTGGGGCGAACACCTCCGACTGCCCGCTCGCGCCGCCCATGGCCAGCGATCATAGGCCCCAACCACCCGCTCGGCCGTCCGTCGGCGAACCCGACTACTGTTTGGGCGTGTCCCACAGACCGCTGGTCCTCCTGTCCGGACTCACCGTCGGCGACTACCTGCTGTGGAACTGGTCGGTCGGCGGCAACCACCTCGTGCTCGCGCTCGTCTCCGGACTCACGCTCGTGCCGCTCGCCGGCTTCTGCCTGCTGCGGCTCACGCTCACCCTCCCCCGGCTCCTCGCCAGCTCCACCCGACTCGCCCACGAGCTCACCGCGCGAGCGCGCGAGCGCCGCGCCTCGTCCAGTCGAACCCGCCGACGCCCGCGCTCACACCCACGCCCACGCCCCCGCCATGCGCCCTCGCGCGCCATGCCCGCGGGCGAACCTCCCACCTCGACAACGTCCGCGGGCACGTCCTCGAGCAAGCTCGCCGCCTGAGCAGCCGGCCGGCCGGTGAGCGAGCACCGCAGGCGTCCGCTCGCACGCTCCAAACGCATCCTCGTCGCGCTCGCCGTCCTCGTCCTCGTGCTCGTCGCCGCGGTCATCGGCGGCGACCTCTACGAGCACCACCGCACCGGCAACATCTACCACCCGCACGCCCGCTTCCTGGCGCAGCCCCCGCCCAAACTGCCCGCCCGCGGACCCAGCCGCTTCGCCTGGCCGCTCTACGGCTACGACAAGCAGCACACCCGGTTCTTCCCCGCCGCCCCCACCCTCCACGCCCCCTTCACGGGCCTGTGGTTCCACAACAGCCACTCGCTGCTCGAGTTCCCGCCAGTCATCTACGGCGAACGCATCTTCCAACTCGGCGACACCGCCGTGCTCACCGCCCTCGACAAGCGCACCGGGCGGGTGCTCTGGTCGCGCCGCCTCGGGCGGCTCTCCGCCTCCTCCCCGGCCGTCACCTTCAACACCGTGTACGTCACCATCCTCTCCAGCGGCCACCCCACCGACCCCGGTCGCGTGATCGCCCTCGACAGCGCCAACGGCGCCATCCGCTGGTGGCGCGCGCTCCCCGCCCCCAGCGAGTCCTCGCCCCTGATCGACCACGGCCGCCTGTTCTTCGGCTCCCAGAGCGGGCTCGTGTACGCGCTCAACGATCGCACCGGCTCCGTCATCTGGACCTACCGGGCCGCCGGCGCCGTCAAGGCCAGCCCCACGCTGTCCGGCGGCGTCCTCTACTTCGGCGACTACTCCGGGCGCCTGCAGGCCATCTCCGAGCGCAACGGACACCGCCTGTGGGCGAGCACCTCCGAAGGCGCCCTCCTCGGCAGCGGCACCTTCTACTCCACCGCCGCCGTCGTCTACGGGCGGGTGTTCCTCGGCAACACCGACGGGCGCGTGTACGCCTACGACGCCGCCACCGGCAAGCTCGACTGGGCGGTCCAGACCGGCGGCTACGTGTACGCCTCCCCCGCCGTCGCCAACGCCCCCGGGCTCGGTCCCACCATCTACATCGGCTCCTACAGCGGCATCTTCTACGCCCTCAACGCCCGCTCCGGGCACGTCAGCTGGCGCTTCAACGGCCACGGGCGGATCTCCGGCTCGGCCACCGTCGTCGGGCGCACCGTGTACTTCGCCGACCTCGGCCAGCACCGCACCTACGGCCTCGGCATCTCCACCGGCCGCATTGTGTTCACCAAGGGCACCGGCTCCTTCGACCCGGTCGTCTCCGACGGCACCCACATCTACCTCACCGGCTACACCAGCCTGTTCGCCCTCGCACCCGGCTAACGCCCATCGCGCCGAGCAGTCCGGCCCCCGAGCAGTCCGGCCGCCGCACACCCAGCCGCACCCGTCACGCGGTGCAAGAGCCGCCCGATCCGAACGCCCGAGCGAGCGAGAAGCGCGCGCCCACCACCGCCACCCCCGGCGCCCTCACGCTCACCTGCGTCCAGCCACCCGGTGCCCGGGTCACGCACCCCGTCCCGCGGGTGAGCGTCCAGTAGCGGGTGAACCGCACCCGCACCACGAACCGCCCCGGCGCCCGGGCGAGCAGCGCCAACGAGTCGTGCCCGAGCGCCGTCAGCCGGCCCGGGCCGCTGAGCAGAGGGGTGGGCGAGAGCACCCGGAACACGCGCCAGTGCCTGCTCCTGAACACTTCCTCCAGGTACGGCAGGCCGGCCCGGATCAGGCTTCCCTCCCGGGCGCTCGAGGGGTCCAGGGGCACGTCAGGCAGCGCCACGTACGCCACCGCCTGTTCGTGCAGCCAGCGCTCGTACCCCGCCGCCGTCAGTCCCCGCGCCAGCAGCACCCCGTTGTAGCGCTCTTCCAACTGCTTCTCCCAGCCGCGGGCCATGGACACGCTCGGCGCGAGCAGCGCCGCCTCCCAGTGCGAGCGGGTCAGCGGCACCTCCACCCGCACCGGCGAGGCCGGCGGGGCCTGAACGCGCGCCAGGAAGCGCTCGAGCGGCGCGTAGTACGCGGCGCTCGTCGCTTCGCTGCCCGCCACCGCCAGCGTCTCCCGCAGCGGGCCCCACACCACCCACACCGCCATCACCGCCACCGCCACACCCGCCGCCGGCGTCATCCGCGCGCCCGCCGCGGAGCGTGCGCACAGCACCAGCGGCCCCGCCAGCAGCACCCCGTAGCGCTCCACGTTGCTGCCCACCGGCGAGTGCACCGCCAGGCACCCCACGCACGCCGCCAGGTACACATACGCCCCCACCCGCAGCAGCCGGGCGCCTGGCGGCAGCGCCCACAGGAAAGCCGCCACCACCACCGCCGTCGCCGCGAACGAGCCGATCGGGTAGGGCTCGAAGCCGCCTTCCGGGAACAGCGCCGCCAGCGCCACCACCACCAGCGCCGCCGGAGCCGCCAGCACCAGCAGCCCGCGGGGCGAGCGCCGGGCGAGCGCCAGCGACAGGCCCGCGAGCCCCAGGAGCGCGCCCGCCACCGGGCTGGCCGCCGCGCACACCGCCGCCAGCGCCGCCGCCGCCAGCCAATGCCCGCGGGCGAACGCCAGCGCGGCGGCCAGCGCCAGCGACACGCCGAAAGCGAACGTCAGCCGGCCGCTCCACACGTCCCCGAGCGCAGCCACCGCGAACCACACCGCCCCCCACCGCGCCCCCACGCCGTACACCGAGCCCGCCAGCCGCGCGAACAGCACGGTCGAGGCCAGCACGGACACCGCCGCCAGCGTGCGCATGCCCACCAGCGACGCCAGCGGCGGGAACAGCAGGCTGTACGCGGGCAGGCTGTGACCGCCGTACCAGTGCTCGTCCCACACCGCGAAGCCGAGCTCGCGGTACAGGCCCACGCGGTACACCTGCGCGGCCAGGTCGGGGGTGCGCGGGTCGACCACCAGCCACAGCGCGATCAGCGCCGCCGTCCACGCGAGCAACCCGAGCGGCACGCCCGCCACGCCCGCCATGCGCGACGCGCCCACATGTCCGGTGCGAGCATTTACCGGGGTCCGGTGTGCTACCCCACCGGACCCCGGTTCATCCGCCGATGTCTCGGCGGCCTGGCACTCGTATGAACAGTCCAGGAGCCCCGAAGTAGCTGTGGCGCCGTCGATCGGCGTGGTGGTTCGCGCGGGCACGCCAAGATAATGACGACCATGACCGCTGCCACGGGCACCACCCCACTGCCCCGCGCGGCCAGGAGCGCGCTCAGGAGCGCGCTCGTGCTGGTCGCCGTCTGCGCCGCCCTCGCCGCCGCCGGCTGCGGCACCGGCCGCCCGCAGCCCCTCGCCGGCGCCTCGCTCGCCGAAGCGCAGACGTTCCCCTACTTCACGGTCTACTGGGTCGGACCGAGCTTCCTCGGCCATACGCTGGGGGCCGCCGACGGCCTCAAGAGCTACGACCCGCTGATCGGCGACTCCGTCTACTACGGCAACTGCGTGCAGAGCAAGGGGATCTTCGGGGGCGGCAACTGCCAGCTCCCGCTGCAGGTCACCACCGTCATCTACGCCCTGCACCCCAACGCCGCGCTCGGCGCCCAGCACAACATCCTCGTGCGGGGCGTGCCCGCCGCCGTCTACGACGAAGGTCGCTCGATCGAGCTCTACACCGGCAGGCTCGCCATCGACATCTTCTCCGACACCTACGCCCACGCGCTCGCCGCCACCACCCTGCTGCGCCCCCTGAACGCCCCCGGCTCCGCGTCCGGCAACCTGCCCGCCCCCGTCTACTGCCCCGGCCTGTCCGGGCCGGAGACCACCGCCGTGGTCGACGTCATGGCCGCCCTGCCCCGCCACGTCTGCCAGAGCGCCATCGCCGAGGAAATCTACACCCGCTCGGTGGAGGGCCCGAAAGCCCCCGCCTCGCGGGAACTGCCCGCCGGTGTGCCCTAGAGAAGGCACACGACCGCGGGATCAACCCTTCAACCCGGCACCGGGGGCGCCACCGGCTTGCCGATCTCGCGGCGCAGGCTCAAGAACGCTGCCGAGCCGATCAGCGCCGGGACCCACAGCGAGATCACCCGGTACACGATCACCGCGGCCACCACCACCGACGCGGGGCGCACGTGGAACAGCAACAGCATCCCCACCAGCCCGCCTTCCACCGCCACGAAGCCGCCGGGGACGGGCAGCGAGTTGGCGAGCATGCCCACCAGGTAGGCCATCGCCACCACCCAGAACGAGGGCGCGTGGCCGAACGCCGCGAGGCACGCGTACAGCACGAGGTTGTCGAACAGCCAGTAGCCCACCGCGCCCGACAGCCTCCAGTCGTGCGCGCGGATCAGCACCAGGGCGTCGTACACGCCCCCGCCGAGCGCCGTCAGCGCCACCGCCACACGGCCGCCCCGCAGCCGCCGGGCGGCGGCCGCCCTGCGCGCCCACGCCGCCCCCAACAGCGTCCCCGCGATCGCCCCCAGCGCCGCCAGCGCAGGCAGCAGGGTCAGCAGCGGGTTGCGCGAGCCGGGCACCACGCCGCGCCACATCAACAGCCCGATCACCAGCACCGCCACCACGTTCACCGCGCTCGTCAGCACGAAGATCAGCACCGAGCGCTTGGCGATCCGCTCGACCGACACGCCTTTGCTGCGCAGCACCCACGCCCCCAGCGCGATGCCCGCGAGACCGCTCACCGACACCACCGAGTTGACCGCCAGCTCCGACAGCGACAGCCGCGAGCTGACGCTGCGACCGAGCCTCCCGAACACGAGTTCGAACAGGAGCACGTAGCCGAGGCACGACAGCAGCTCGAACGCGATCCCCGCGCCGATCCACGGCATGCTCGCGTCGGTGATCCGGTCGGCCGCTTCGTCGAGGCCGGGGACGGCGAACAGCAGCCCGATCACCAGCGCGAAGAAGACCGCCAGGCTGATGATGCTGTTGCGCAGCCTGCGCGACTGCACCGCCAGCTCGCCCCGCATGCCGCCCTCCCCATCCTGCGGCGCGCTCTGGTCCTCGGCGATGGCTCCCCTCCTCCAATCCTTCGCAATTTCTTCGCTCTGCTCACCGGATGGCACGGGCATCCATCACGCTAGCCTGATAACTGCCATCTCCCTGCGATTGCCGCCCGTGAGCGCCAACACGCAGCGAGGGCGCTGCGAAACATGTCCGAGCAAGCACGCATACTGGTGGTCGACGACGAGCCCGCCGTTCAGAACGCGTTGCTCAGGGCGCTGACGCTCGAACACTACGACGTGGCGAGGGCAAGCGACGGTCACGAGGCGCTCGAGCGTCTGGGGGCGGACGCGTACGAGGCCATCATCCTGGACATCGCCATGCCGCGTGTGGACGGCCTGGAAGTGTGCCGGCGCCTGCGCGAAGGAGGCGACAGCACGCCCGTGCTGATGCTCACCGCCCGTGACGAGGTCGACGACCGGGTCGCCGGGCTGGACGCCGGCGCCGACGACTACCTCGTCAAGCCGTTCGCCCTGCGCGAGCTGCTCGCCCGCGTACGCGCGCTGCTGCGCCGGGCGGGGGAGGACGGCGGCAAGGAGGAGCTGCTCACGTTCGCCGACGTGCGCCTGGACCTGAGCGCGCACGAGGCGTGGCGGGGCGAGCGCCTGATGGCGCTCACGCGCACCGAGTTCCTGCTGCTCGAGCTGTTCCTGCGCCACCCCCGCCAGGTGCTCACCCGGTCGACCATCTTCGAGAGCGTGTGGGGCTATGACTTCGGCTCGAGCTCCAACTCGCTCGGCGTGTACATGGGCTACCTGCGACGCAAGACCGAGGTGGGCGACGAGCCGCGCCTGCTGCACACAGTACGCGGTGTGGGCTACGTGCTGCGAGCGCCCTCATGAGCTTCCGGCGACGCATCGCCATCGCCTCCGCCGCCGCCGTGGCCATCGCCGTGGTGCTCGCCTCGATCCTCATCTACGTGCTCACCTCCAACCAGTTGCACGGGCAGATCGACACCCAGCTTCGCAACCGCGGCCTCGAGCGCACGCTGCTGCTGCGCAGGCTCGACGCCAAGGGCCAGGGCGGCAAGGCCAACAGGCGTCGAGAACGGCTGCGGCTCGCCGCCGAAGGCGAGCTCGGCGCGGCCACGGCGGGAGCGCCACCACCGGTGCACCGCGTCGGACAGGCGAGGACGACCGGCCCGACCGTCGGCAACCTCTTCGGCGGACTCACGCTCGCGCCCGACCAGGTGCTGGGCTACCAGCAGGTGGTCAACGCCAGCGGCGACATCGTGGAACGCTCCCGGGCCGCAGGCACCGTGTCGCTCCCCGTCGACGCCCGCACGCGTGCGCTGGCCGCGAAAGGCGGGGAGCCGTTCCTGCGCGACGCCTACGTCGACGGCATCCACCTGCGCGTGCTCGCCGAGCCGCTCGGCAAGGGGCACGCCGTGCAGTTCGCCCAGCCGCTCACCGAAGTCGACCGCCTGCTCGCCCGCCTGCGCCTGATCCTGTTCCTCGTCGTCGTCGGCGGCATCGCCCTCGCCGCCCTGCTCGGCCGTCTCGTCGCGGGGGCGGCCGTGCTGCCGCTCAAGCGCCTCACCAGAGCCGCCGAGCACGTCGCCGTCACCCAGGACCTGAGCGGACGCATCCAGCCCGTCGGGGGCGAGGGGGAGGACGAGCTGGGACGCCTGGCGGTCAGCTTCAACGCCATGCTCGGCGCCCTCGAGCACTCGATGAGCGCGCTCGACGCCTCCGTCCACGCCCAGCGACAGCTCGTCGCCGACGCCTCCCACGAGCTGCGCACACCGGTCACCAGCCTGCGCACCAACATCGAGATCCTGCAGCAGCAGGGTCAGTTCATGGACGCCGAGGAACACGACCGCCTGCTCGACGACGTGGTCGAGCAGATCGGCCAGCTGACGCTGCTGATGAACGACCTCATCGATCTCGCCCGCGGCGAGGAACCGCGCTCGGACACCGAGGACGTGGGCCTCGACGTGCTCGTCACCGAGGTCATCGAGCGCGCCGCCCGGCACGCTCCGGCCACGCCGCTGCACTTCACGCTCGAACCCACCGTCGTCGCGGGCGTGCCCGCCCGGCTCGAGCGGGCGGTCAGCAACCTGGTGGACAACGCCGTCAAGTACAGCCCGCCGGGCGAGCCGGTCGAAGTGGAGCTGCTGGGCGGCGAGCTGTCCGTCCGCGACCACGGGCCGGGGATATCCGCCGAGGACCTGCCGCACGTGTTCGATCGCTTCTACCGCGGCGCCGAGGCCCGCGGGCGCCCGGGCTCCGGCCTGGGTCTGGCGATCGTCCGTCAGGTGGCCGCCGAGCACGGCGGCACCGTCACCGCCGAGACGGCCCCCGGCGGCGGCACGCTCATGCGCCTGCGCCTGCCGGGCGCCGAGGCGCTCGCGTCCCCGGAGCGCGAGGGGGAGCCCCCATCGTCCCCCGATGGGAAGCCCGCCTACGAACGCTCGCTCGCCTGAAGCGCCGCCGCACGAAAGCGCCCCGGCGAGAGCCCGTAGCGTCGCCGGAACGCCCGCGCGAAGTGCGGTCCCTGGCTGTAGCCGACGAGGCGCGCCACATCCTCCACGGGGATCGACCGCTGCTCGATCAGCAACTGCGCCCCCACCTCCATGCGGCGGGCCAGCAGATCCTCGCGGAACGACATCTCCCCGAACTGCTCATACGCGCGCTGGAGCTGGCGGGGCGAGCTCGCGAGCGCGCGGGCGACCATCGGCAGGGTCAGCTCGAGGCGATAGTGACGCGACACCACCACCCGCGCGAGCAGGTACAGCCGCCGCCGCGTGGAGATCGTCTCGGAGCGCACATCCCCCACTCCGACCGCCGCGCCCTGTGGGGACAGCCAGCTCCGTTGCTCGTCGCAGAGTCCGCCCCTGCCGGGCGGCCCGCTCAGCGGGCGTAGCGGCGGGCCGCGCGCTCGGCCGCCCCCGCGTAGGAGTCGCCGAACAGCACGGCGTGCACGAGCAGCGGCAGCAGCTGGTAGAGCTCGACCCGCTCGCGCCAACCGTCGGCCAGCGGCGCCACCTCCTCGTAGGCGTCGAACAGCGCCTGCGGGGGCGAGCCGAAGAGCACGAGCATGGCCAGATCGATCTCACGATGCCCGCCGTAGGCGGACGGGTCGATCAGCCAGGGGCGGCCCTGGCGGTCGGCCATCACGTTGCCCGACCACAGGTCGCCGTGCAGGCGGGCGGGCGCCTCGCTCGGCCCGGCGAGCTCGTGCAGGCGCTCGCACACCCCCTCGACGGCCGCCACGCCCGAGGCCGCCAGCGCGCCCCGTTCGTGGGCGCTCCTCGCCAGCGGGAGCAGGCGCCGCTCGGCGTAGAAGCCCGGCCAGTCCTCGGCGGGCTCGTTGGAGAGCCGCAGCGAGCCGAACCGCGCGGTTGCGCCCGGCCCGCCGGCGACACCGAAGCATGGCGCGCCCGCCCGGTGGGTGAGAGCCAGGCCGCGTCCGAGCGCCCGCGCACCGGCGGCGCTCGCTCCGCCGCCCGCCCCCGACGGGATCCACTCGAGCGCGAGATAGCGCTCGTCGACCTCCAGCACCTGGGGCGTGCGCAGGGCGCCCGGCTCGGCCAGCCAGCCCAGGCCGGCGGCCTCGGCCGCGTACTCGCCGGGGGCGGCGTCCGCGCGGGTCTTCACGAACGCCTCACGCCCGTCCGCCAGCACCACCCTGTAGGCCTCGTTGATGTCGCCCCCGCCCACCCGGCGCACGTCGCTCGCGCCCGCGGGAAGCGTCACTGCGCCTGGTGGGCGAGCGAACCGTCGCGAAGCTGCTCGAGCAGGCCCTCGCAGGCGGCGTGCACGAGCTCGAACACCGCGGCGAAGCCATCGCCCTCGCCGTAGTAGGGATCGGGCACGTCCAGGTCGCCCGCGCCCGCGCTCGCGGGATCGAACTCACGCAGCAGCCGCACCTTCGCCCGCTCCTCCTCGCCCGGCGCCAGGCGCCTCAGCTCGCGCAGGTTCTCCCGGTCCATGGCCAGCAGAAGATCAAAATTAATAAAATCGTCTACGCGAACCTGGCGGGCGGCGCCCTCGAGCGCCACGCCGCGAGCGCGGGCGGCGTGGGTGGCACGGGCGTCGGGAGGGCCGCCCACGTGCCACGCGCCGGTGCCCGCCGATTCGAGCTCGACGCTCCGCTCGAGCCCCTGTTCCCGCACGAGCGCCCGCATCACGCCCTCGGCCGTGGGCGAGCGGCAGATGTTGCCGAGGCACACGAACAGCACCCTCACGGGCACGGGCAGCCCCGCGGGAGGCTCGTGAGAGGCGCCGGCGGGCGCCTCTCCGACGAGGGGCGGGCGGGCGTCCGCCACCTACTCCTCCCCCAGCTCCAGCACCGCCAGGAACGCCTCCTGGGGGACCTCCACGCGGCCCACCTGCTTCATCCGTTTCTTGCCCTCCTTCTGTTTGGCCAGGAGCTTTTTCTTGCGCGTGATGTCACCGCCGTAGCAGCCGGCGATCACGTCCTTGCGGAACGCTTTGACGGTCTCCCGGGCGATCACGTGGGCGCCGATGGCCGCCTGGATCGGCACGTCGTACTGCTGGCGGGGGATCCGTTTGCGGAGCTTCTCGGTGAGCGTCCGTCCCATTTCATACGCCTTGTCGCGGTGGACCACCATCGACAGCGCATCCACGGTGTCGCCGGCGAGCAGCACGTCGAGCTTGACCAGGTCCGATGGGCGCATGCCGCTCAGCTCGTAGTCGAGCGAGGCGTACCCTTTGGTGCGGGACTTGAGCTGGTCGAAGAAGTCGAGCACGATTTCCGCGAGCGGCAGCTCGTAGTTCATCTGCACGCGCTCGGGCGACAAGTAGTGCATGCCCGAGTGCACGCCCCGGCGCTCCTGGCAGAGCTCCATGACCGCGCCCACGAACTCTTTGGGGGCGATGATGGAGGCGGTTATGAACGGCTCGCGGATCTCCTCGATGGTGCCCGGGTCGGGCATGTCCGAGGGGTTGTGCACCTCGAGCTCCTGGCCGTTGGTGAGGGTCACGTCGAACTCCACCGAGGGCATCGTGGCGAGCAGCTCGAGGTCGTACTCGCGCTCCAGGCGCTCGCGCACGATGTCCATGTGCAGCAGGCCGAGGAAGCCGCAGCGAAAGCCGAAGCCGAGCGCGTCGGAGGTCTCCGGCTCCCACGAGAGGGCGGCGTCGTTGAGGACGAGCTTCTCGAGCGCGTCGCGCAGGTCGGGGTAGTCGTCCGAGTCGATCGGGAACAGGCCGCAGAAGACCATCGGCTTGACCTCCCGGTAGCCCGGGAGCGCCTCGCTGGCTTCGGGCGCCCCGGCCCGTACACCCGATCCGGCCTTCGCGCGGGTGGTGAGGGTGTCGCCCACGCGTAGCTGAGTGACGTCCTTCAGGCCGGTGATCAGGTAGCCCACCTCTCCCGCCGCGAGCTGGTCGGTGGGCATCATCTGCGGGCTGAAGAAGCCGATGTCGTCGATGTCCGCCTCCGTGTGGGTGGCCATCGCCCGGATCGGCTCGCCCTTGCGGAACACGCCGTCCACCACCCTGATGTAGGCGATCACCCCCCGGTACTGGTCGAACTCCGAGTCGAAGATCAGCGCCCGCGCGGGGGCCTCGGGGTCGCCGGAGGGCGCGGGCACGCGCGCGATCAGCTCCTCCAGCACCTCCCCCACGCCCTCGCCCGTCTTGCCGCTGATCTTCAGGATCGCCTCGGGCGGCTCGCCGATCAGCTCGCTCACTTCCCCCGCCACCCGCTCGGGCTCGGCCCCCGGGAGGTCGATCTTGTTCAGGCACGGGATCAGCTCGAGGCCCGCGTCGATCGCCAGATACGTGTTGGCGACCGTCTGGGCCTCCACTCCCTGGGCCGCGTCCACCACCAGCAGCGCGCCCTCGCACGCGGCCAGCGAGCGCGAGACCTCGTAGGTGAAGTCCACGTGCCCGGGGGTGTCGATCAGGTGCAGCTGGTAGGTGTGGCCGTCGCCCGCGGTGTAGAACACGCGCACGGCCTGCGCCTTGATGGTGATGCCCCGCTCGCGCTCGAGGTCCATGGAGTCCAGGAGCTGGGCCCGCATCTCCCGGGCTTCCACCGTGTGCGTGAGCTCGAGGATGCGGTCGGCCAGCGTCGACTTGCCGTGGTCGATGTGGGCGATGATGCAGAAGTTGCGGATATGGGCCTGGTCCATCAGCCGCTACAGCGTAGAGGCCGCTAGCGCGAGCGCTTGACCTGGCGGGCGATGAGCTTGTCCGACTCGGCCTCCACCTGGGTGCTCATGCGCTGCTTGAACATCGCCAGCAGCGCCTCCGAGGCGATCGGCCGCAACGCGCCGATCGCGTCGATCACCTCGTCCCAGCGCTCCTCCGGGCGCCCGGCCTCGGCGAACGGCTCCCACAGCTCCTTCAGGTACAGGCGCACGAACGCCCGCGAGATCGACTCGCAGTCGCGGCTCACCCGCTCGATCAGCCCGAGCGCCGCATGGAGCGAGATACCCAGCGCCATCACCTCCTCCGCGGCCTTCATCAGCGCCGGGCTGGGCACCTCGAAGCGCCCGTCGCCCAGCGGCACGAGCAGCTTCAGCTTGCGTATGCGCTCGGCGTCCTTCGGGTCCACCGCGCCGAAGCGCTCCCGCAGCTCCTCGGCGGTCACCACCTCGGGCGTCTCGCTCTCGAACGGCGCGGCCAGGGCGTTGCGCAGGTTGAGCAGGCGCGCCGCCGACCCGCCCGAGGCGCTCAGCAGCCGCTCGATGGCCGTCAGGTTGAAGCCGTCCGCCTGCAGGTCGAGGATCAGGCGCAGCCGGGTCACGTGCTCGGCGTCGTAGTAGCCCACGCGGGCACGCACCTCCGGCGGGGGCAAGAGGCCCCGCGAGTGGTGGTTGCGGATGTTGCGCACCGACATCCCCACCTCGCCGGCGAGCTGCTCGATCGTCAACTCCGCCGCCGAGCCGCCGTCGTGGACGGGGCGCGGGCCGCCGCCCTCCCCTGCTCGGTGTGTGTCCACGCTCACACTAGACATCTTCATCTCAGGATACCGTGTTTGATGTAACCTCAAACGAGGTAACATCGGATCAGGTCATCATGTTCGCTTCCCAGCTCCCTCCCGCGAGACGCTCGCCGTCCCCGAGCGATCCGACATCACCCCGAGCGCTCGGCCGCGCCGATGGCTGAACGCGGCGCCGTCCCGCAGGTCCCCCCCCTGCGCCGCCGCGCGCTGCGCCTCATCGGCTCGTTCACCTCGCCGCTCGCGCCCGACGACTACCTGGAGCTGGTCAACCCGCTGTGGTCCACGCGCGAGCTGCGCGGGCGCGTCCAGCGCGTGCAACGCGAGACCCCCGACGCGGTCACCGTGCTGATCAAGCCCGGGTGGGAGTGGCCCGGACACCGTCCCGGGCAGTACGTGCGGCTGGGCATAGCCGTCGATGGCGTCCACCACTGGCGCGCCTACTCGCTCACCTCCCCGCCGCGACGCGCCGACGGCTGCATCGCGATCACACCCAAGCTCGTCGAGGGCGGCCGGGTCTCGCCGTTTCTGAACCGCGGCGTCCAGCCCGGGACGATCGTGCGCCTGGGCGGCGTCGAAGGGACCTTTGTCCTGCCCGAGCCCACGCCCGAGCGGCTGCTGTTCGTGAGCGCCGGCAGCGGCATCACGCCCATCGCCGGCATGCTCCGCGCGCTCGCCGCCGCGGGCGAGCTGGGAGACGTGGTCCACGTCCACTGCTCGCGCACCCGCGAGGACGTCATCTTCGGCCGCGAGCTCGCGGCGCTCGACGCCAGCGCGAAGGGCTACCGGCTGCACCTGCACATCAGCAGCGAGCACGGCCGGCTCGCGGCCGGCTCGCTCGAGGAGCTGTGCCCCGACTGGGGCGAGCGCGAGAGCTTCCTGTGCGGGCCCGCCGGCCTGATCGAGGCGCTCTCCGAGCGCTGGCGCGAGCACGGGGACCCCGAGCGACTGCACGTGGAGCACTTCGGGGTGGGCGGGATCCACGACACGATCGGTGACGGCGAGCGCGGCTGCGGCGGGAGCATTCGCCTGCGTCGCAGCGGCATCGACGCGCACAGCGACGGCCGGCAGCCCATCCTCCTCGCCGGCGAGGCCGCCGGCGCCGACATGCCGTTCGGCTGTCGCATGGGCATCTGCCACAGCTGTGTCGGGCGCCTGCGCTCCGGCTCGGTGCGCGACCTCCGTACAGGTCGCGTGCACGGCCAACCCGGGGAGATGCTGCGCACCTGTGTGAACGCGCCCGAGGGCGCGATCGAGATCGACCTCTGACCGAGCAGCCCGCCAACCCGTCCATCTCTAAAGACAAAAAGGAACGAGCAATGTCCGCCACCGTCACCCAGCAGGCCGCGAGCGCATCGTCCCCGGAGGGGGAGCCACCCGCGAGCCCTGTCGCCGAGGAGCCCGCATCGTCCTGGGAGGGGGAGAGCCCGCTCGAGCGGCTCACCGCCGAGCAGCTCGAGCGGTTGGGAGCCGAGCTCGACGCCATCCACGATCACGTGTTCGCGGAGCTCGGCGAGCGCGACGCCCGCTACATCCGGCGGACCATCAGGCTGCACCGCCAGCTCGTGCTCGGCGCGCGCATCGCCCTCATCGGCTCGCGCCGGCGCCCGCTGTGGCTGGCGGGCACGGCCGCCCTGTCGCTGGCCAAGGTGCTCGAGAACATGGAGATCGGCCACAACGTCATGCACGGCCAGTGGGACTGGATGAACGACCCCGACATCAACTCCCGCAACTGGGACTGGGACACCGCCTCCCCCGCCGACGCCTGGCGCCACTCCCACAACTACGAGCACCACACCTTCACCAACATCCGCGGCAAGGACCGCGACCTCGGCTACGAGATCATGCGCATCGACCCCCACCAGCGCTGGCACCCCATCTACCTGCTCCAGCCGCTCTACAACCTCCTGCTGATGGGCTTCTTCGAGTGGGGCGTGGCGCTCCACGACCTCAACTTCGAGGCGCTCCGCTCAGGCGAGAAGAGCAGGGAGCAGGTACTCGAGGAGCTGAAGGCGATCGGCGTGAAGGCGCGCCGGCAGATCGTCAAGGACTACCTCGCCTTCCCCGCCCTGTCCGCCCTGCTCGCCGGCGCGCTCTCCGGGCGCCGGGCCGGCGAGGGCACCTTCAAGTCCGCGCTCGCGGCCAACTTCACCGCCAACATCGTCCGCAACGTATGGGCCCACTCGATCATCTTCTGCGGGCACTTCCCCGACCAGACCTACACCTTCGGCGAGGACGTCCTCGCCGCGGAGACCCGCGGCGGCTGGTACGTCCGCCAGCTGCTCGGCGCCGCCAACATCGAAGGGCGCTGGCTGTTCCACTTCCTCTCCGGCAACCTCTCCTTCCAGGTCGAGCACCACCTGTTCCCCGACATGCCCTCCAGCCGCTACGCCGAGGTGGCGCCCCGCGTGCGCGAGGTGTGCGCGCGCTACGGCCTGCCCTACAACACCGGGCCGTTCCACAGGCAGCTCGGCAGCGTCCACCGCACGATCCTGCGGCTCGCGTTTCCCGGCGGGCGTCCACGGCCCAAGCCCGTCCCCCCGCCGATGCACTAGCCTTGAGGGTCCGGCGGATCGCCAACTCGACTACGGGCCCTCGAGGCCCAACCGCGGCTACGCGCCGGCCTTCGGACCGGCGGCCTGTCCAGGTGTCGGGAGTGTCAAGCCGCCCAGGCAAAGACACGCAGTCCTGGGACGTATGAAGTAAGCGGCGATCTTTGATCGGGTGCAAGCTGGGTGGGCTTCGGCTCACCCAGCCTCTGCTCGCCCGGCATGCCCGCAGGCCCTTCGCGCGGGGAGCTACGGGACAGCCCAGCCTAAGCGCGGCCGAGACGCGCCCGGATCAGGTTGCCCACCTGGTGGGCCTCGGGGATGTGCATGGCGAGCACCGTGCGCACGTACACGAGCACGCCCACCACGCCCGCGCCGCCCACGCTCACGATCTGCGCGGGCAGCGAGCCTCCGAGCAGTTCGCTGAGCAGTTTCCACACGACCCACGAGACCGCCCCGAGCAGCGCGGAGGCCACGAGCACGCGGGCCGTGACCATCACCGTCTGCGCGCCTTCCAGGCGGCCGTTCAAGCCCGCGCGCAGGCGCTGGAGCTGCAGCCCGGTCATCACCACGTTGGCCGCGATCGTGCCGATGATCAGACCGGCGATCCCCAGCGGCTTGTACAGGGCGATGCTCACGATGATGTCCACCACGATGTTCATCGCCGCCAGGCGCGTGGGGATCCACGGGCGCTGGACCGCGAAGAACGTCCTCGTGAGCAGCAGGTTGATGCCACCGAACGGCAGGCTGAAGGCGAACCAGAAGAGCGCGATCGACACCAGGTGGGTGGATTGCGCGTTGAATTCACCGCGTTCGAACAGCAGCCGGACGATCGGCGTGGGCAACGCGATCATGAACGCGGCCGCCGGGATCAGCATCAGGTTGATCTGGCGCATGCCATTGCCCACCGTGCGGCGCATGGCGGCCGCGTCGCGGCTCGAGGCCATGCGGCTGAGGGTCGGGAACAGCACCGTGGCGACCGCCACGCTGAACACCCCCTGCGGGAGCATGTACACGCGGAAGGCGTTGTCGATCGCACGCGGCGCTTCGCCGGAGACGAGGCTGCCGAAGGCCGAGTTGATGAGCTGGTCGAGGTTGACGATCCCCAGCCCGATGGTCACCGGGAGCATCAACATGAACACCTGCCTGATGCGCGGATCGTGCCAGTCGATCTGCACGCGCAGGCGGAAGTCGATCCGCCCGAGGGCGGCGAACGCCAGCATCACCTGCACGACCGTCGCCGCCAGGATGCCGATGGCATACGCGTAGATCTCGTTTTCGCCGTGGAAGTGGGGCGCCAGCACCACGAGCAGCACGATGATCACCGCGTTCCACACCGCCGGGGAGATGGCGGGGATGGTGAAGTGGTCGTAGGACTGCAGGATGCCCACCAGCAGCCCGTTCAGCCCGAGCAGCAGGACCACCGGGAACAGCACGCGCGAGAGACCCACCGTGAGGCCGGTCTGGGCCACCAGCTTGGGGCCGATGAACAGCGGCATCACCACCCCGGCGGCGAGGATGAAGAACGCGGTGATCGCCCCCAGGGCGATCAGCATGATCCAGAACAGCGTCGAGGCCAGGCGCACCGCCTCCATGCGCCGACCCCTCTGCAGCAGGTCGGTGAACACCGGCACGAACGCCGCGGACAGCGCCGCCTGGGCGAACAGCTGGGCCACCAGGTTGGGGACGAGCGAGGCGATCGTGTACGCGGACGCGTACGGAGTCGTGCCGAAGTAGCTCGCGAACACGATTTCCCGCACCAGCCCCACGATCCGCGAGATGCCGGTGCCGATCGCGAAGATCGCCGTGTTGCGTGCCACGCCGCTGGAACCGGATCCCCGCCCACCCCCCCGCCCACCCCGCCCACCCCCCGGGGCGGGTGGCTCCTCGGCGAAGGCTTCGGCGCTGGCGGACAAGGCCGCTATAGTACGGCGCGCTGCGGGGGTCCTACCCACCGATGTCCCGCGCTTGGAACCATGGCCAACATCCACTCCCAGAAGAAGCGCATCCTGCGCTCAGAGCGTGAGCGTCTGGAGAACCGCCGCTACACGTCCACCATCAAGACGTACTTCCGCCGTCTGGAGTCGCTGGTGGGCGAAGGCGAGCGCGCCGGCGCCGACAGCGCGCACCGCGAGCTGGTGAGCACGATCGACAAGGCCGTCAAGCGCGGTGCCATGCACCGCAACACGGGCGCCCGCAAGAAGTCCCGCGCCGCCCGCACCCTCGCCGGGCCCGCTAGCGAGTAATAGTCTCGATCGCCCGCAGGGCGAGGGTGTCCTCGTCGAGCCCCGCGAGCGCGCCGCGGCTGCTCGCCAACGGCGCCCCTCCGCGCGTGTCCAGTTCGAGCTGGGCGAGCGTCGCAAGCGCCCCCCGCAGGCGCTCCAGGTCGCTGCGCGCGACGTCCGCCACGAAGCGCTCGGCGGCACGCGCGGGCATCCGCAGCGTGCGCTTGACCTCGGCCACCGACTCGCCGGCCTGCAGGCGCACCGCTACCGCGAGTGCGTCCCGCAGCCGCGAGGCCATCAGGTAGGTGAGGCCCGACAGGCGCTCACCCTGCTCGCGCAGGCGCAGGTAGGAACGGGTCGCCTCGCGCCCGTCCTGTGCCACCAGGGCGTCCGCCAGCGCGTACGCCCGCCACTCGCTCGAGTGCGCCGCGCGCGCTTCGATGTCCGCCACCCCCACGTCCGTGGCGCCTTCCAACGCCAGCTTCTCGAGCTCGCGCAGGAGGCGCTGCTGGCGCTCGCCCACCTGCGCCACCAGCGCCTTCGCCGCCGCGGCGTCCAGCGACAGGCCGAGGCGGACGCCCTGCTCGCGTGCCCACTTGGCGAGCTCCCACGGCTTCACCGTCATCTGCGCCACCACCTGTCCGCCCGCCCGCTTGACGAGCCCCGCCAGTGTCGCGGGAGCCTTCGCCCGAGCTTCCTCGCGCGCGAACAGCGCGAGCGTCGTCTCCGGGGGCATCGCGCCGAGGCTTGCCTGGAGATGTTGTGTGACGTCGGCCTCGCGCCAGCGCTCGACGCCTTCCACGATGATCACCCGACGCCCGACCGCCAGGGTCATCGCCGCCAGCGCCGCGGCCACGCCGGCCGGCGTGGCGAGCTCGCCTTCGAGCACCTCCACGCTCGCCCCCCCGCCCTCCCCGCGTTCGCCCAGCGCCCGCAGCCCCGCACGCCGCTCGGCCACCGCGCCGTGGTCGTCGCCGTGGATCAGGTAGGCGGGCTTGAGCTCGGGCATCAGCGGACGACGAGGTTCACTAGCTTGCCGGGGACGACTATCTCCTTGACGATCTCCTTGCCGTCCACGTGCGCAACCACGTTGGGGGCCGCGTGGCAGAGCTCCTTGAGCTCCTGCACGCCGGCGTCCGTGCGCGCCTGCACACGGTCGCGGACCTTGCCGTTGACCTGGCAGACGAGCTCGTACACCTCGTGCTCGAGCAGCGCCTCGTCGGCCTGCGGCCACGGCTGCTCCCACACCCGCTCACCGGTCAGGCGCTCGTATATGTCGGCGCTGACGTGCGGGGCGAACGGGAACAGCAGCGAGGCGGCGTTCGCCAGCGCCACCCGCAGGGTCTGCACGTCGACCGCGTCGCGCAGGCGCGAGCAGTCGTTGAGCAGCTCCATCACGGCGGCGATGGCCGTGTTGAACGCGAAGCGCCGCAGGTCGCCGCCGACCTTGTCGATCGCCCAGTGGGTCTTGCGCGCGAGCGTCAGGTCCTCGCCGGTGAGGTCCGCCGGCGTGGTCAGCTCCGCGCTCGGCGCCCCGGCGCGTTCGGCCGTCTCCGCCGCCAGTCGCCACAGCCGGCCGAGGAAGCGGTGCACGCCCTCGACGCCATCGTCCGACCAGTCGGCGTCCTGGTCGGGAGGACCGACGAACAGGATGTAGCAGCGCGCGGTGTCGGCGCCCACGCGTTCGACGATCGACGCCGGCGAGACCACGTTGCCCCTGGACTTGCTCATCTTCGCGCCGTCCTTGGTGACCATCCCCTGCGTGAACAGCGCCTGGAAGGGCTCCTGGAAGTCGAGGTGCCCGAGGTCGGCCAGCGCCTTGGTGAAGAAGCGCGCGTACATCAGGTGCAGAATCGCGTGCTCGACCCCGCCGATGTACTGGTCTACGGGCATCCACTGGCGCAACGCCGCCGGGTCCCAGGCGGCGCGTTCGTTGCGCGCGTCGCAGTAGCGCATGAAGTACCAGGAGGAGTCGACGAACGTGTCCATCGTGTCGGTCTCCCTGCGGGCCCTGCCGCCGCACTCGGGACACTTGACGTTCACCCACTCCTCCGCGCCTGCCAGCGGCGAGTGGCCTTTGGGCGTGTAGTCCTCGATGTCCGGCAGCTCCACCGGGAGCTGGTCGTCGGGGACCGGCACCATGCCGCAGCGCTCGCAGTGGATGATGGGGATGGGCGCGCCCCAGTAGCGCTGGCGCGAGACCAGCCAGTCGCGCAGGCGGTAGTTGACGGAGGCGTGCCCCTTGCCCTCGCGGTCGAGCCAGGCCACGATCGCGGACAGCGCCTCGCGGTTGGGCATGCCGTCGAAGTTGGGGTGCGAGTTGATCAGCACGCCGTCGCCTACGTATGGAAGCCCACCCACCCCGCCGTCCTCGCCGGGCGCCACCTCGACCGTGTCCAGCGCCTGGGCCGGCACGATCACACGCCTGATCGGCAGCTCGTACGCGCGCGCGAAGGCGTAGTCGCGCTCGTCGTGTCCGGGGACCGCCATGATCGCGCCGGTGCCGTACTCCATGAGGACGTAGTCGGCCACGTACATCGGGATCTGCTCGCCGTTGACCGGGTTGGTGACGGTGCGCCCGAGGGGCACGCCCGTCTTGGGCTTGTCGACGTTGCCACGCTCCTCGTTGGTCTCGTTGAGCGCGTGGTTGACGTAGTCGTGGACCGCCTGCTCGTACTCGGTGCCCTGGGCCAGGCGCATGATGTCGGGGTGCTCGGGGGCCATCACGAAGAAGGTCGCGCCGAACAGCGTGTCGGGCCGGGTGGTGAACACCGGGTAGTCGACGTCCAGCTCCGCGCACCGGAAGGTCACCTCGGCGCCCTCGCTGCGCCCGATCCAGTTGCGCTGCATGGTCTTGACGTGCTCGGGCCACTCGATCACTTCGAGGTCGTTCAGGAGGCGCTCGGCGTAGTCGGTGATGCGCAGGAACCACTGCTCGAGCTGCCTCACTTCGACGAGCGCTCCGCAGCGCTCGCAGTGACCGTCGGCGTCCACCTGCTCGTTGGCGAGCACGGTCTGGTCTTTGGGGCACCACTTGACCGCCGCCTCCTTGCGGTAGGCGAGGCCCGCGCGGAACAGCTCGAGGAAGATCCACTGCGTCCAGCGGTAGTAGGAGGGTTCGTCGGTGGCCAGCTCGCGCGACCAGTCGATGGAGATCCCCCACGAATGGAACTGGCGGCGGAAGGACGCGATCGACTCCGCCGTCGAGTCGCGCGGGTGGACGCCCGTCTTGATCGCGTGGTTCTCCGCCGGCAGCCCGAACGCGTCATAGCCCATCGGGTGCAGCACGCGCGCGCCCAGCCTGCGGCGGAAGTGGGCGATGGCGTCGCCGACCGAGTAGCACTTCAGGTGTCCGATGTGGGGCTCACCGCTGGGGTAGGGGAGCATCTCGAGCACGTAGGAGCTCGCTGCCCGCCCACCCGCCTGCACACCGCTGAGGGAGGACCCGGCCCAGCCGTCCGCACGCGTGTCGGCGGCGGCGTCGTTGGACACCTCCCAGGTGCGCTCGCTGGCCCACAGAGCCTGCCAGCGCGGCTCGATCTCGTGCGGGTCATAGCGGTGCTCTGCCATCGGCAGTCGCAGGTTAGCGGGCAGCCTGGGACGGAACGCCGCGGCCGCCCGCGCGTGCGATCACCGGGGCACGGGGAGCACCTCCTGCGCCTGCGCCTGATGGCGGCTGCGACCGCGGAGCAGCTCGACGACCTCCGCCGGCGCCTTGTGCGGCGAGCCGGCGTCGAACGGCGGCCGGGGGTCGTACTCGATGCCGAGCTGGATCGCCTGGGCGACGGTGTCGCCGGCGACGCGCGCGGCGAGCGCGAGCGCCATGTCGATGCCCGCGGACACACCCGCGGCGGTGACCAGCTTGCCGTCGAACACGACCCGCTCCTCGACGGGCTCGGCGCCCAGCCGGTGCAGCTCGTCCAGCGCCAGCCAGTGGCTGGTCGCGCGCTTGCCGTCGAGCAGCCCGGCGGCGGCGAGGATCAGCGAGCCGGTGCACACGGACGTCGTCCACGTGCTCGTGCGGTCGGCCGCCCGCACCCAGTCGAGCACGGCGCCGCCCGCGCGCGCGGCCACCTCGCCGGGCCCGCCCGGGACGACCACGATGTCGGGCCGCTGGACCTGCTCGAGCGAGTGCTCGACGAGCAGCGTGAGCATGCCGTTGTCAGTGCTCACCGGCCCCGGCTCGGCGGCGACGAACGCGACGCTCGCGCCGGGGAGGCGACTGAGCACCTCGTATGGCCCGATGGCGTCGAGCGCGGTGAACCTGTCGTAGAGGACGATGGCGATGCTCGTGCCGGTGTCCGCGTGCTCGTCATGTGCCTGCTGGTCGCTCATGCGGCTGTCTCCTTGGTGGTGGGGGCTTGGAAGCGGCGCCGGTACTCGGAGGGCCCGACGTGGAGCGTGCGCAGAAACGCGCGGCGCATGGTCTCGGCGTTCCCGAAGCCGCAGACGGCGGCCACCGCCGCGATCGGCTCGCTCGTGTCCTCGAGACGGCGACGTGCCGCCTCCAGGCGCACGCGCTCGACGTGGCGGGCCGGGGTGACGCCGGTCTCGGCGCGAAACGCACGGGCGAAATGGCGCGGGCTCATGTGGGCGCGGGCGGCCATCGCCTCGACCGAGTGATCTCCGGCGACGTCCTCCAGAACGGCGCGCTGCACCTCCCGCAAGGGCTCGCGGCCGGCCTGCTGGGCAGCGAGCGTGGCGCTGAACTGCGCCTGGTTGCCGGGGCGGCGCAGGAACAGCACGAGGTGGCGGGCGATCGTGAGCGCGAGATCGCGGCCGAGGTCCTCCTCGACGAGGGCCAGCGCGAGATCCATGCCGGCGGTGACGCCCGCGGAGGTCCAGATGGGACCGTCGTTGACGAAGATCGGCTCGGGGTCGACGCGCACGGCGGGGTAGGCGAGCTGGAGCGCCCTCGCGGACGCCCAGTGCGTGGTCGCGCGGCGGCCGTCGAGCAGCCCGGCCGCCGCGAGCAGGAAGGCGCCCGTGCACACGGAGCTCGTGCGCCTGGCCCGGGTCGAGGATCGCGCGATCCAGCCCACGAGCGCTCGATCGCGGACCGCCTGCTCGTGGCCGGGACCGCCCGCGACGATCACCGTGTCGATCGTCGTGGCGCTCCGCGCCAGCCGTCCGTCGGGGATCACGCCGAGGCCGCTGGAGGTGCGCAGCGGCCGGCCGTCGGCGCTGAGCACCCGCACCTCGTATCCGCGCTCGGGCCCGCCCGCCGCTTCGAGCAGCTGCTGGGCACCGGTGAACACCTCGAGCGGGCCGGTCACATCGAGGCTCTGCACGCCGGGGTACACGACGATGACGATCAGGCGGGGGTCGCGGGCTTGGGCCACGAGAGCGATGATCGCCGATGGCGGATCTGTCCGCAAGGACATATTTCCAACGTTTCCTGCCATCCCTGAAGGCATCCGCTCGTCGGCCGGCACCCGCATCCCCTGCTCATCGGTGACGCGTTTTGCGGAGGGTGCGAGACCCGGAGAGGGCATCCGGCGCGGGTGACGGCACGCGCGCGCGCCGCGGTTTACGATGGCCGCATGGAGCAGCCCCAGACGCCGCAGCCCGACTTCGAGGAGCTCGAGGTCGGCGCGCTGCAGGTCGTCGACGACGCCGGACCCGACGCCCTGAGCGCGGCGCCGGGCCGCGTGGCGAGCATCGTGGCAGCGGCGGAACACGCGGCGCTGGAGCTGCGCGAGCAGACGGAGCTGCGCGCGCGCGAGCGCATCGAGGAAGCCGATCGCGCGGCCGACAACCGCGTGCGCGCCGCCGAGGAGGAGGCCGAGGAGCTGCTGAGCACGGCGCGCGCCCAGGCAGAGACCACCACGAACGAGGCCGAGGCCGAGGCCGCACAGCTGAAGGACGAGACCACCCGTCTGCACGAGGAGGCCACGCGCACGCTCGAGCAGGCGCGCGAGCAGGCCGAGCGCGTGCTCGGCGACACACGCAGGGAGTCCGAACAGGTGTGGACCACCGCCCATCAGGAGTCCGAGCGCGTGCGCGCGTCGGCCAGGGAGGAATCCCAGCAGCTGCGCGCCGCCGCCGATGCGCACTCCGTCCAGGTCCGCGGCGAAGCCGAAGCGCAGGCTCAGCAGGTCCGTGGCGAAGCCGAAGCGCAGGCCGAGCAGCTCCTGGACAGCGCGCGCCGCGGCGCCGAGCGCATCGCCCGGGAGACTCGGGAGCAGACCGAGAGCCTGCTCGAGGCACGCCGCAGCGAGCTCGCCAGCCTGCACGAGGAGGCCGAGAAGGAGGCCAGGGAGACCAAGGCCAAGGCGCGGGCGGACGCGCGCGCCATCACCAGCGAGGCGCACCTGACCTCGCGCGACATCCTCGTCGAGGGAACCGAGATCTCGCGCAACCTGCGCGAGCTGTCAACCTCGCTGCGCAACAACGCCGAACGCCTGATACGCGACGTGCGCCTCACCCACGGCGCCATGACCGCGCGCCTCGACCAGGTGACCACGGGCGGCGAGGATCGAGAACGCACCGTCAACGGGAGCCGCGGCGCGGCGCGCGAGGAGGACCCGCTCTATGACGACGAACCCGCGCGCGCACCGCGCAGGCGCGGCGCCGACGATTCCAATGACGAGCTCGACGTGCCCGAGTTCATCCCGCGGCGGTAGTAGGGGGCGCGCTTTCGCGCGGCGGCGGCCGAGAGATGAGCGACCGTGCCCGCGCCGCCGAGAGCGCCATGCGGCGTGAAATCGGGTGAGCGGGGCGGCTACACTCTCGGAGTTGATCGCGGGGCTATAGCTCAGCTGGGAGAGCGTCGCGCTGGCAGCGCGAAGGTCGTCGGTTCGAGCCCGACTAGCTCCACCATATTGCTCTGACTCCAACCCGCGACCTCGAAAGGGGTCGTGGGTGCTGTTCGTTGCCGTCCTCGACCTGGACGTGGCGCTGCCGCAGAGCTTCCTCTATGGCTGCCACTCCAAGGAGTGAGCCGATCAAGACGGTGCGCGCCGCGGTGCGTAGCACGCGGGATCGCTAAGGAGGGCCGTCCGCACGGCTGCACTGGGTCGTACACTTCTGCTCATGGCGACACGCACGATCCACTTGCCGGAGAGCTCCTACGCGCTGCTGTCCGCCGAGGCGCAGCGCCGCGGCTTGGACCCTGACGCGCTCGCCGATGAGCTACCGCGCACGGACCTCGCTACGAGCGATGGTCAGGATCTTGACGCGACGCTACAGAGTCTCGCTGAGCTTCGGGCACGGCTGCCGGAAATCGATGGGGTCGTGCTGGCCCGCGATGCCCGCGCACAGCTCGAACAACGCGGCAGCAGTTGAGCGTCGTTCTCGACGCCAACGCGCTGGTCGTGCTCTCGCTGGATCGGCGGCGCGCCCCCGCGGTCGAGAAACTGCTGCGTGCCTGAAAGGCTGAAGAGCAAGAGCTGCACGCACCTGTGCTCTTGCGCTACGAGATAGCGAGCGCCTTGGCGCAGGCTATCTCTGTCGGGCAGCTCGAGCCGGACGTCGTAGCGGACGCGTCAAAGCGCATCGAGTCGGTCCCGATCGTTCTGCGTCAGCCCAAGGACACCGCAGCGGTAGTGGCGATGGCGCAGCGGCTTGAGCGCCGCAGTGCGTACGACGCGGCGTATCTCGTGCTCGCCGAGGAACTCGACACCCAGCTATGAACGCTTGATGGCCGACTCGCGCGCAACGCCGTCGCACGCGGACTGCCCGTGCAACTGATCCAGACCGACTGAGACACACTCCACCGGGGACTGTCTACTCGTCAGCGCCGAGCGTCATCTGGCGCACGCGTGCTGATCACCGCAAGGCGCTCGCCCGACCACGAACCCACCGTTCAACAACGCACCGGTTGTGGCCATGGCAGAGCGCCTTGAGCGCCGCAGCGCATACGAGCCCGGACGCTCAAGTGCTTGAGTCAGCCCACCAGTCGCGCTGACCCTCCACGTCGTCGCGCGGGTTCTCGCCGAGGTTGGGTGCACCGAAGACGAGGATCTCGAGGCCGTCCTGCCCTCCCTCGTAGCCTCGCCACGTGCCGGGTGGGACGCGAACCACGTCCCACTCCTTGACCTCGACGATCTCGTCGTCGAGCTTCATCCGCCCGCTCCCGCCCACGACCACGTAGATCTCCTCCTGCTCCTTATGCGTGTGGCCGTATGGGAAGCGATAGTCGGGCGGGATGCGCTGGTAGCAAAGCCCGCACTGCTCGAGCTCGAGCGCCTTGCTTGCGTGGCGAAACTCCAGGTCCGGCGCGGCGTCGAAGTTGGACCCGAGATCCTCCAGATCCTCCTTGAGGTTCCTGAGCGTGAACGGCACGGCCGCGATCCTACTGTTCATCTCCGCCCCGCTGGCATCGTGGGCATCGTCGATGGGCCTGGCGTCACTCGAGCAAGCCCCACCATCCTCGATGGGTGCGGCCACGTTCTTCACTACGGCGAGGTCTGTGGTCTCAGCCGTCGAGCGAGGCGTCGGAGACCGCTACCGGTCGGTGGATTCAGGCAAGCGTCGCCGTGGTATCCCGGTGACCTCCCATGCTCGTCCCAATGCGCTTCCAAACAACCCCACGATGACCAGCACCAAAGCGCGCTGCAATGCAGAGTTTTCAGTGTCGGCCAGGAGCGCAATGGCAAGGCCGAGTTGGATTGAATAGCCCCCGGCCGAAATCACTGCAAAGGCGATGTTCAGCCTGCGCGTTGGAAAGCCGCGGGAGAAGTTCCCGGCCCGCTTTGCTCGCGCTATCAAGCGGCTGGTGGCAAGCAAGCCGACCATCGCCATCACGAGGTTGGATGTCCCGAAGACCGCGGCGCCTCCGGTCAACGCGACAATCGAGACGAAGAAGGCGTCGACCAAAGCAAGGAATGCGCTTCCGGCCAGAACAGTCCGCCTCTCCCGAGTCTTCGCGTCTTCATCGTCGGCGTTGACGACCGACACGGCCACGACCAGCAGGCCGAGGATGGCAGCAGATGCGCCCGCGCTCGCAGCGAAGAACATTTCGTAATGGCCCAGCACCAGCGCCACCTTAGGAGCATCGCCCGGTTGCACGCGTCCACGACCGGCGTTAGGAGAGCGCGGGCGGTGAGCCCGGTGCTCGCGCGCAATGCCGCCAGCGTCATTGGCAGGTCGTAGGTGGCGTGGGAGTCCCGCTTGCCCTGGTGGACATCGCGCTCGCCTCCACCCCCTATGAGGCGGGCATCAGCTCGGGGATGTCGTCCATCGACGGCAGCGGGATGAGCACGATGCCGTCGGCGGCTGCGGCCGCCCTCGCGACGTCGACCTTGAACAGGTTGGGGTGGTCGTAGGTGCTCGCATACATGACCGCGTTGCGCTGATCGATCACGGTCATCCACTGTGTGATCTCGGCCCCTGCGACGCCGCCGCCCTCGCCGGTGCCGCCCGCATCGGTCATGACTGTCCCGGGCGGGATGTCGAACTGGTTGAGGATGTGACGGGCGACCTGCACCCCGTCGGCCGGGTTGTCGAACGTGCTCGCGAACTGGCGGAACCAGAAGGCCCGCACGAACCGGCTCGTGGCGATGAAGCCGGCAGGCAGGCCATTCACACCATCGCCCGAGCTCGGCGCGGACAGCGTCAGCCCGTCGACCTCGATCGGCGTTGGAGCGTGGTTGGTGACGTACTGGTACTGCGCGAGGTTCTGCAGGTGCATCGGGAAGGCGGGCTCGTTCGTCATCACCGTCGTCGGGTTCTCGTAAACGTCGAGCTTCCCGTTCGTGTACTCGACCACGATGCTGGCGCCGTCCGCGTCATGGACGGTGTAGTGAAGAGGGGGAACGTTGCCGCCGTAGATCGCCAGCTTCACGCCCTGGACCGGCACGCGCGCGAGCGTCCGCCGGACGTCGTCCACGGTGGCACAGGTGGTGAGCAGGTAGGTGCCGAGCTCGAAGCTCGCGATCGAGCGAGACTGCTCCTCCGCTGAGACCTGGAGGTACTCCGCCGAGGCCGGGAAGTTCAGCGCCCCGAACACGAGCCCCCGCTCGTTGACGCCATCGACCGCCATCACGAGCCCGAGCGCGTTCGCCGCCGCGACGGCGTACTTGGCCTGCCACTCCAGGCCGCCCTTGCCGACCTCGCCATGAAGGTCGGTCCCACTGAGCTTCGCCCCGGCCGGGATCACCATGACCTCCGAGCGCAGGTCGAGGGTGAACTCCATGGTGCGGCCGTAGATGATGCCGCTGTCTCTGTCGCCGATCGTGAACGAGGTGCACATGTCGCGGACTCCCTTGGGCGCGACGCAGGCCTCGTGCAAGCCCGCACGCGCATCGTCGTCGTCGATTTGCTTGCCGCAACACGCTTCGGCATGTCGTCGCGTGCTCCCGTCAGCAGAAGTCCGTGCCGATCGCGCGGTGGACTACCGACCGCTCCGCTGCACCGCGCCGCCCGCCGGCTGCTCAGCGGTCGACGTGCAGGGCCGGCAGCATCGTGGGGCTGATGCCCTCCTCGATGCACGCCAGATAGGCGATGCCGCGGTGGATGCCGTCGATGATCAGCAGTGTGCCGTCGAACACGCCTACGCGCATGACCACGCTGCCCCTCCACCTGTTCGCAGCCATGTCATCCACGAAACGGTCGACCCGCAGGTCGTCCGCATGGTCATCGCCGGGGTCCAGCGCCCTGCTGCGCGCCCGGTAGATCGTCCGCAGCTGGCCGAGCGTCTTGTGGCTGGTGCCCATGTAGCCCATGAAGCTGGCGAACAGCGTGGGCGTGCCAGCGAGCTCGTCGGCCGATAGCGGCTTGAGCGCCATGAGCCCATCGTCGTGGCGGGGAGGGCGCAGTCATATGGTCGGCCGGCCAAGATGCTCGCGCCGCGTCGTCACGTTCGTCCATGAAGTGCCGATCGACACAATGTCAGCGGCCCTCGGCGGCCTCCCCGGATCAGGTGCGAGCGCCGAGCTGCGCGAGGTCCACGGTGCTCGCGATCGTGTGGAACTTGACGTCGGGAGGAGCCGCCACCACGGTGGGGATCGCCTTCATGAACCGCGCTATGTGGGGTGTGCGGAAGTGCCTCTCCAGCGCCTCCTGGCTCTCCCACTCCTCGACGAACACGAACCGATCCTCGTTCGCGGTGTCCTCGTAGAGCGCGTAGCTCAGACACCCCTCCTCCGCGCGCGACGCGCTGGCGACCTCCTCCCCGATGCGAACGAGCTCGTCTCGTCGCTCGGCATCCGTCGTGACCCTTCCGACCACCACGATCATCTCTCGCTCCAGTCCTCGGTTGCCTGACGCTTCGCCGCGGCGGGCGCGACCGGCGAAGCCTACGCCGCTTTTCAGGCGAGCAGCCCCGAGCCGACCCACTCGCCCGGCCCGCTCGCCCCGGGTGGCGCGAAGAAGTAGCCCCGCCGCTACCCGCGCACGATCTCCACGGGCGTCCCCACCGTCACGTGTCGTGCCAGCCACGCGATGTCGCCGTCGCGCATGCGCACGCAGCCATGCGAGGGATCGCCCGGAATCTGTCGCGGTTCACCGAAGTCGCCGTGGATCGCCACGACATCGCCGCCCGCCCAGCCGGTGAGCGTGGAGGAGTAATCGGAGGTCCCGAGGGCGAACGGCCAGTAGGGGCTGGTGCGCGGGAAGGACACCCGCTCGCGGATCCAGAAATGACCGGGCGGCGTGGGCGTGCTCGGCTTGCCGACGCCCACCGGCGCGTGAAAGCGCAGGCGGCCCTTGAAGTAGGCGCGCAGGCGGCGTGCGCGGAGGTTTACGACGATCAGCCAGTGGGTCTGCTCGAAGGACCCGAGCGCCTCGCTCAGCACCCAGCCCTCGCGCCCGTTCGGGAGGCCGGGCACGCGCAGCTTGACCCACTTCCTGCCCGCGGCGTCCACGTGGCTTTCGAGCAGCTCATAGACTTCCGGGAACCCCTGCTCTGTTTCCAGGCGGACGCGACCGACGCGCCGGGCGCGGGTGCTCGGTCCGGCGTAGATGGACATGGGCGACAGCGCGTACGCCCATGTGGTGGTAGTCCGTTCGTTGGACAGTTGCGCGTTGCCCTGATCTACGCTCGTCGCCGGCACAGCGGCGCTGGTGACAGAAGCCTGGGCGGCGAGGGCCGTCAGGGTGACGGCGGCCAGCAACGTCCGGCGCGCACCCGCACTCACCGTGCGCTCCCAGCCTCCTTACGGGAGACCGCGTGCAGTGCGCGGCCGCCCACGATGGTGAACCTCCCTGCCCGCCGGCCGCTCAGCCCGTGAAGGGAAGCGCTTCTTCGGAAGACGGAGCAGTGCTGGTTGTCGGAACTTCTGCTTCTTTCTTCGGTTTCTTCGTCCGGATTTTCGTGTTGCAGCGGGCGAGCGTGCGCTGGAAGCCGCGCGGGCTCGCGTGGCTGGCGAGCGTGAAGTCGACGGTCATCGTCAGGCGGTGGGCGCGACCGAGTGTGAGTGGCACCCACGCCGCGAACGCGCCGTGCGCGTTGGGCCTGTGCACCCTGGCCACCCGATGGCCGTCGAGTGTGAACGTCACCGACGCGATCGCGGCGCCCTGCACCGACGCGTAGTAGCTCGAGCTCGCCACGCACTCGGGCGCGTTGCTGCTCACGTGCGCGACGCCGGACGCGCTCGCGGCGGGAGAGAGGATGGCTGTCACCGGCAACGCCAGCGCGGCAACCGCGCTTGCGGCGAGCAATCCACGACGCAGAGATGGCGACGAGCAGTCCATGGTCTTCTCCCGAGAGCCTCGATTTTCAGTAACACCGGCCGCGGCTGGCTCGCCTGCCGTCATGCTCGGCGCACCGGCCGTCCCGGACCATACTCCATTGCGGCCAATGATCACCGCCGTCACTGTTCGGGTGACGATCCACCCGCCGCCCAGGCGAGCAGGTCACCCGCGTGGGCTACCGCAGGCCTCAGCGCGCTTGTACACGGGCACGCGATGTGAAGCTCGCGTTGGGAACGATCGCGGCGAGCGCGCGTTCGGTGCGCTGCAACGATGGGGTGGCGCCCAGGCGCTCGAAGATCGTGCCCGCCTCGCGCAGCGCCTGCTCGGCGCCGAAGCGCCTGCCGGTCAGGGCACTGCAGTCGCCGAGGTCGAGCAGCGCGCGGGCGAGCGCGAAGGGGTGATCCACCGGGCGCAGGAGCTCGACGGCGGCGGTGAGCTCGCCCGCCGCGGCGCTCGGATCGTCCTCGCGCAGGTGCAGCAGCCCGCGCAGCCACGCCAGCTGGCCGCGGATCGCGGGCAGCGAGTTCGGGCCCACCGGGAGGCCCTGTCGGAGGGTCTCGGCGTGGCCGTCTTCGAGCAGCCCGTCGATGAGCGCCGAGAAGTACATCGCGAGGTCGCTGGTGGCCCGCCCCGTCGCCTGGATCTCTCCCCAGGCGGCGCCGGCCAGCGGGGCGGCCTCGTGCGTGCGCCCGACGGCGCGCAGCGCGGTCGCCCGCGCCACCGCCTCGTCGAGCGACTGTTCGTGCCACTCCGATGCGCTGGGCAGCTCTCGGCCGAGCCACTCGGTGAGCCCCTCGAGGTCTCCTCGGGCGGCGAAGATCAGGGGCCTCGCGTGCCACGCGACGCGCTCGGCGATGTCCTCGTGCTGCTCGCGCAGCGCGTCGCCTTCCGCGAGCGCCTCGTCCCACTCCCCGCGGTAGGCGCGTACGGAGATGCGTTGCGAGATGAGATCTCGCTCCCACGGCCGGTCGCCCCGCTCGCGGGCGAGCTCCAGGCCCGCGTCGATCAGTTCGATCGCCTTTTGCGGCTGACCGCCCTGGACGCGGTAGTGGGCGAGGTTGTTGTAGGCGCGCAGCGCCTGTTCGCTGAGATCCGCTTCGAGCCCGATCTCCAGCGCCAGCGAGCACAGCGCCGCCGCCTCGATCAGGCGGCGCTGGTCGAACAGCGTCTGGGCCTTGGTCATCTGGGCGTTCGCCACGACCGCGAACATCCCCGCCGGGTCGGCGATCGCGAGTGCCGCCTCGGCCTCCGCGTAGGCACGCTCGTAGTCGCCGGCGAGCAGCGCGACGTGGGCTCGGCGGGCGGCGAGCTCGGCGAGCACCGTCTCCTCGGTGATCGACTCGCGGGCGCCGTCCATCAGCGCGGCCGCGTCATCCAGGCGCCGCTCGGCGATCAGCACGTCCGCGAGCAGCGCCCGCGTGCGGGCGGCCTCGCCGATCTCCTGTCCGGCCTCGAGCGCCTCGATCGCCTCGCCGAGCAGCGTGCGGGCGGCCTCGCCGCTGCCGGCGCGAGTGGCCGCCACGCCCGCCTGCGCCAGCAGCCGCGCCCGCTCCACCGGATCGTCAGCCAGGCTGGCCGCCTGTTCGAAGTGGCTGCGGGCCGCCTCCGGCAGCGCCAGCGAGCCGGTGCGCTCACCGGCGATCGCCAGCTTCTCGCGCGCGGCCGCGCGGATCTCGTCGGAGTCGGGCGCGTCGGGATCCAGCATCACCGCATCCAGCAGGTGGCTGGCCTCCACCTCGGCCGTCTCGCCGCTCTGGCTCGGCAGCGAGCCGATGTACTCGGCTGCGGCGAGGTGGCGCGCCTTGCGCTCCCTGCGCGAGAGGGTGCTGAGCGCCACCGTCCGCAGCAGCGCCTGCAGGAATTGATACTGGCCGCGCTCGGCCACCCGCTCGTCGTCATCGCGCCCCAGCACCTGCTTGGCCACGAGCGTGTCGAGCGCCGCGCGCAGCTCGCTCACGGGACGGCCGCTCACCGCGGCGAGTGCCTCCGGCGTGAAGGAGGTGCCGATCACGGCCGCGTCCTGGAGCAGCCCGCGCTCCACCCGTCCGACGTTGTCCAGGCGCGAGGCGGCGAGCGCCTGCAGGGTCTCCGGAACCTCGAGGTGCTCGAGCTCGCCGCTGAGCGTGTAGCGCGAGCCCTCCAGCACGAGCAGCCCGCGGTCGAGCAGCATGCGCACCGTCTCCACCGCGTACAGGGGCACCCCCTCGGCGCGCTCGACGAAGCGGGCCGCGAGCTCGCCCGGCAGCCCCGGCACGAGACCGGCCAGCAGCTCGTGCATCTCAGGCGGCTCGAGCGCCCCGAGACGGATCGTCTGCCCCCAGTCCGCTCGCGCGTCCTCGAGCTCGGTGCGACCCAGGCAGAGCACGAAGATCGGGAGCTGCCTGGACCACTCGAGCAGGTAGTCGATGAAGTCCAGCAGGCCGCTCGTGGCCCACTGCAGGTCCTCGAACACAAGCACCACCGGGTCGGTTGCCGCCATCCGCTCGAGGAACAGCCGCCAGCCGCTGAAGAGATCCGCGGGCTCGCTCACGCTCCGCTGCTCCAGGCCGAGCAGGTGCGCCAGTCGCGGCAGCACGAGGCCGCGCTCACGCTCGTCGCTCACGAAGCGCTCGACGCACGCACGCAGCTTGGCCCGCGCCGAGATCGGGTCCTCGTCCTCGTTGATGCCCGCCCGCCCGCGGATCATCTCCGCGAGCGGCCAGTAGGCGAGGCCCTCGCCGTAGGACGGGCAGCGTCCCTGGTGCCACCAGCGTTCGGCGCCGATCCCGTCGACGTACTTGAAGTACTCCCAGGCCAGGCGCGACTTCCCCGAGCCCGCGCCGCCGGTGACCGTCACATGCGTGGCCCGGCCCTCGCCCGCGCTGAGCTCGCCGGCCTCGATGATCGCCCGCAGCTCTCGCGCGCGGCCCGCCAGGGGCGCCTCCAGGCCCGCCACCCTGCGGGCGCCCCCCACCCCCGCGACCACGCGCAACGCGGTCCACGCGCGCACCGGCTCGGTGCGGCCCTTGACCTGATGGACGCCGCCGTCCTCGTAGGCGATCGCCGCCTCGGTGGTGCGCCTCGTGACGTCGTCCACGAGCACCGTCCCCGGCGCCGCGATCGACTGCAGCCTGGAGGCCGTGTTGACGGTGTCCCCGTGGACCATGCCCTCCTGCATCCCGGGTGCGTCGACCGCCGCCGTGCCCGTGAGCACGCCCGCGCGCAGGGACAGCCCCGGCATCGCCACCTCCTCACCCAGGGCGCTCACGGCCTGCGTGAGGGCGAGCGCCGCTCGCACCGCACGCTCGGGATCGTCCTCGTTGGCCACCGGAGCGCCCCACACGGCCATGACCGCGTCGCCGATGAACTTTTCGAGCGAGCCGCCGTAGCGATCGACGATCGCACGGCAGTGCGTGAAGTACAGCGACAGCAGGGCTCTCACGTCCTCGGGGTCGCGGCCCTCCGACAGGGTGGTGAAGCCGACGAGGTCAGCGAACAGCACGCTTACCAGTCGACGTTCCGGGGCCGAGCCCACTGGCGCGCTCGTGGGCTCTCGCGCCGGGCCGGGCGCCGTCGCCTCGGTCAAGGAGCCGCCGCAGGCCGGACAGAAGCGATCGCCCTGGCGGGCTCTGGCGCCGCACGCCGGGCACGGCTGTCCCTGCGGCGCCCCGCACCGCCCGCAGAAGGCCTGTCCGAGCTCCACCGTCGCCGCGCACTGCCGGCATGCGCTCATCGCTGCCCTCCCCACCCCACGGCCGCGCGGAGGGCCGGACTGCTCGCGGGAGCCCGAACCGCCGCTCGGGGCCCGCGCCCGTTCGCGCTCGCGTCCATGGTCAAAGGCTACTCCCAGTCCTGGCCCGTTCCCGGCGTGCGCGAGGCTCGCCCGGGCTCCGCCGGCGGCGGCCTGGAGCGAAATCGACGGTCCGCGGGGATGGCCCGAAGGGGTGACGGGCGCGAGAGCTAGACTCGCGCCATGAGCAGCATCCAACGGCGAGGCGAGGACGCCTATCGCGCGGCCGGCGTCGACTACGCCGTGCTGGACGCGGGCAAGCGGCTCGCGGTGAAAGCCGCGCTTGCCACGTCGACGCACATGCAGGCCCGGGGCGGCACGGCGCTGGACGCGTCCCGCGGGGAGTCCGCGTTCGTCTTCAAGGCCGGTGAGCAGACGCTGGCGCTGGTGCTCGAGGGCCTCGGCACGAAGTCGATCATCGCCCGGGCGGTGGCCGAGCAGGGCCGCAACCACTTCGACGCCGTGGCCTACGACACGGTGGCGGCGATCATCAACGACCTCTGCTGCGTGGGCGCCCGGCCGCTCGTGGTGAACGCGTACTTCTCGACCGGCAAGCCGGACTGGTTTCACCACGAGCAGTGGTATGAGCGTCTGATCGAAGGCTGGTTCAACGCGTGCGTGGACGCGGGCTGCACGTGGGGGGGCGGCGAGTCGCCGTCGCTGCCCGAACTGGTGTGTGGCGAGGAGATCGAGCTCGCGGGCAGCGCGGTGGGCGTGATCCCGGCCGGGTGCGAGCCGATCCTCGGGGAGCGCCTGGCGGCGGGCGACGAGATCGTCCTCGTGGCGAGCAGCGGACTGCACGCCAACGGCTCTTCGCTCGCGCGGATGATCGCATCCGATCTCCCGGACGGCTACGAGACGGCCCTGCCCAGCGGCGAGCTGTTCGGGGAGGCGCTGCTGCGCCCGTCCCACATGTACGCCGGGCTCGTCGACGCGGTCCTCGAGGCGGGCTTGCCGGTCACCTACATGAGCCACATCACCGGCCACGGGTTCCTGAAGCTGATGCGTCCGGCACGCGCGCTCACCTACAGGATCAGTCACCTGCTCCCCGTCCCGGAGGTGCTCTCCTTCCTCGTCGACCGGGCCGGCATGACCCCGCGCGTGGCCTACTCGACGTTCAACATGGGCAACGGGTTCGCGATCTACTGCGCCGCCGGCAGCGGTGAGAAGCTCGTCGAGGTGGCCCGCGAGAAGGGCCTGGCGGCGATCGTCGCCGGCCAGGTCGAGTCCGGCGGGCGAGGGGTGGTGATCGAGCCGCTCGATGTCGAGTTCGGCAGCGAGGAGCTGCGGCTCGGTCCCGATCAGTAGCTGTCACGGCCGCCGCCGGCGCGGCTCAACCGTATTCGATCGGCCCGGCGAAGAACACGAGCCAGACGAGGAAGCCGATCACCACCACGTACACGTTGGCGACGACGATGCGCTCGAGCAGCGTCACCCCCACCCGCTGGCTGATGTGACCCTCGGCCTCCGCACGCATGCTGCGCAGCCACGGCGAGCGCCGTTCGATGGCGGGTCGCCCCACGAGCTCGTCATACGTGTTGTTCAGCCATCCGAGCAGGGCTGCCATCACGAACACGAGCACGGCCAGCACCACGACCACCACCACGATGCCGGTCATGCTCAGCGCGCGCTGCTCGACGGCCTGGGAGCCGACCCACAGCGCGAGCACCGGACAGCCGGTCCAGATGTTGACGGTCACGAACGCCGTCGCGGCGGCTAGGGACAGGCGCTTGGCAAGCAGGTGATCGACCGTGGGGTGCTGCTCGTGAGCGGCGTCTTCCATGGAGTGCTCCTGACCTCAAACACCACGCTAGCGCGGTTGAGGTGTCGCGCGCCGCGCGGGCGCGCGCTACTGTGGAGTGCCATGAGAGTGAGCGGGACGCATCTGCTTTCTCGGACCCGCTTGGGCGGACCGGCGCGCGGGTCGTGAGCGTCGCCGGCGCGATATCGGTGATCGCCAGCTACCGCGGCGGCAGCACCTACGCGCCCGTGTACGAAACCTTCGTGATCGTCCCGCTGATCGTCGTGATGGCGGTGGCCGCGGTGCTCATCGCCCTGTATCTGCGCCGCCGCCAGCGCCGCCCCAAGCCCGTGGCCGACCAGTGGCAGGCGATGGCCGTGATGGGCGAGCTGTGCCCCCACGGGTGGCAGGCTCAGATCACGCTGTACGGGTGGGGCGCGCCGGTGCCCCCCGACGCTCCGAGCTCGCGGGTGCCGCTGGTCGAGCTCGAGTGGAAGCAGTTCGAGGAGGAGTCCGGACGGGTGGCCGTGGCGCGGCGGGCATGGGCGCCGACGATTGCCGAGGCTCTGCAGCTGATGGTCCAGGACCGCCGCACCGACCTGGCGCTCGAGCAGATCGAGCAGGCGGCCGCCGAAGACGGCGAGACGTGGTGGAACGACTGACGCCCGCGGGCGCGGGCGCGTCGGCGGACACGAGCGCGGGCTGACCTCGCGCCCGCGCCCGCGGCCGCGGAGCGCCGTGCGGTCGGGCTTTCTCGTTGCGACCCTCAAGTTGACATATGGCTCTCGCCGATAGAGGGTCATGGCGGCAACGTACAGCCTCGCTAGGCCCCGAATCTAGAGGCCACGCTCGGACGCGAGCGAGCTGCTGTGCTGCCGGGCACGTCCCCTGACGAGTTCCCTCGATACCGGAGCACCACTAATGGAAATAGGCATCAAGCAGCCAGTCAGACCGTCGGCACCGGAGGTGCTCGCAAGCTGGGAGGAGTACCGGCGCAGCGGCGATCCCCGCGTGCGCGACCGGGTGATCTTCATGCTGATGCCGATGGTGCGCTACATCGTGCACCGCAAGATCCGGGTCGTCCCCACCCACTGCGACGTCGAGGACTTCATGTCGTGCGGGCTGGAGGCTCTGATCGCTGCCATCGAGCGCTTCGACCCGGGCAAGGGGGCCACGCTCGAACAGTACGCGTGGACCCGCGTGCAGGGAGCGGTGCTCGACGAGCTGCGCCGCCAGGACTGGGCGCCGCGCTCGCTCCGGCGCGACGAGCGGACGATCAACGGCGCCCGCGAGAGCTTCGCGGGCAGCCACGAACGCGAGCCCAGCCGAGAGGAGCTGGCGAAGGCTGTGGGCATGACCCCGCGCGAGCTCGTCGGCCGGCTCGACCAGGTGGCACTCGCGGAGATCGCCTCGCTGAACCAGGCGGTGCGCTCCGAGGAGGGCGCCGCGATCGAGCAGATCGACACGCTGCAGAGCAACGACGTGGAGAGCGATCCGGCGGCGAGCGCCGAGCGCCAGGAAGCGAAGGCGCACTTCCGCCGGGCGTTCGCGCGCCTGTCCAAGCAGGAGCGGGAAGTGGCCGTGCTGCTGTACGTGGAGAACTGGACGCTGCGTGACATCGGGGCGCGCCTCGGCGTGTCCGAGAGCCGCGTATCCCAGATCCACACCAAGCTGCGCAAGCGCCTGTACGAACAGCTCTCGGGCGAGCTGCAGCTCTTCAGCGAGATCGGCTGAGCGCGCTCCCGGCGCCCCACGCGGGCGGCCGGGCGATGGGCGAGCGCTTCCCGCCGGTCCTCACTTGAGCGATCATGTGGGCATGCTGCTGCTCGCTGTCAAGCTGCTGCTCGCCCCGGCCTTCGTGGTGGGCGCGTCGCTGGTGGCGCGGCGCTTCGGCGCGCGCGTGGGCGGGCTGATCGGCGGCCTGCCGGTGGTGGCCGGCCCGATCCTGCTCGCGTACGCGCTCGCACACGGCCGCCCGTTCGCCGCGGGCGCGGCGGCGGGCACGCTGCTCGGGCTGGTGTCGCTGATCGCCTTCGTGGTCGTGTACGCCCGTCTCGCCGGGCGCCTGCCGTGGGGCGCGAGCATGCTCGGCGGCTGGCTGGCGTTCGCCGTGGCGACGCTGGCGTTCAGCGCGGTGTCCCTGCCGTTGGGCGCGGCGCTGGGGTTGGCCGGGGTGGCGCTCGCGCTGGGCCTCGCGGCGCTCCCGCGACCGGCCGGCCAGGTGCCCGCGCACACCGCGCCGCCGGCGTGGGACCTGCCGCTGCGGGCGGCGTGCGCGGCCACGCTCGTGCTGGTCCTGACGGCCATCGCCGGCTGGCTCGGCCCGCAGCTCAGCGGGCTGCTGGCGCCGTTTCCGATCATCGCCACTGTGCTCGCCACCTTCACTCACGCCCAGCGCGGGACCGACGAGCTGCGACGCCTGTTGCGCGGGCTGATCAGCGGCTTCGGTGCGTTCGCGCTGTTCTGCTTCGTTCTGGCGCTCGCGCTGCGCCGGCTCGATACAGCCGCCGCGTTCGGGCTGGCAACGGGGCTCGCGCTGCTCACACAGGCGCTGGTGCTCGCACTCGTACACGAGCACCCCACCCCGGCCACGCCCGTGCAGGTCGTGCAGGAGGGCTAGTGCCCGCCGGGGACACCGGCTACGTGGACAGTCCCTCGCCCACCGGCTGGTGTCGCACGCGGTCGCGCACCTCGGCGTAGCGCACCGCCTCGTAGAGGATCAGCACGACGAGCACCGCGGCGAGCAGGGCGAGCGTGACGAGCGCGGGCAGCGAGGCACCGGCGGGGAGCAGGGCGAGCAGGACGATCGCGCACAAGAGGCGCCGGACGCTGAGCGAGCCGGTGTTGCGCAGACGGAAGGCGACGTGCGCGAGCAGGTACATGGCGGCGCCGCCGAGCAGGGCGGCGGCCGGCACGAGCCTGAGCGGATCATCGACGCCGAGCAGCGTGCGCTTGATGCCGACGGCGATCAGGGCGATGCCGGCGATCATGGGGAAGTGCAGGTAGGAGTAGGAGTCGCGGGCGATTTCGTTGCGCTCGCGTCCCGCGGCCGCGCGCGCGAGGCGCCTCCCGGCGATGATGGCGGTGACGTCGAAGTAGGTCCACCACAGGGCGGCGGCGATCACCACTCCCAGCACCGCCGCGGCCACCACGCCGGCGCCGATGGTGGGCCTGGCCCCGATGCCGATGGCCACGATGGACTCGCCGAGGGCGATGATCACGATTGCGCCGTGGCGCTCGGCGAAGTGTCCGGGAACGAGTTTCCAGCCCTCGACCCCGAACAGGTAGGGACCGCCGAGATCGATCAGCAGGGCGAGACCCCACAGCGCGAGCTGGATGGTGCCACCGGCGAACGCGGCGGCGAGCAGCAGGCCCACGCCGATGGCGGTGCTGATCGCGAGGCCGAGGACGGAGCGGCGCAGCTCCGGGTCATCGCGGCTGGCGATCATGAACAGGGCGATGTGGGCGGCGCGGACGGCCGCGTAGGCGCAGGCGAACAGCACGGCCTCCGAGCCGAAGGCGCCGGGCACGCACAGGGCGGCGACGAGGAAGGCGGCCATGGCGGCGAACATCGCCAGGCGGACCGTCCCCTCCTCCGGGTCGACCACGCTCGTCAGCCACGCGTACCCGCCCCACGACCACCACAACACGCCGAGCACGAGCATCGCCTTGAGCACGCCTTCCCAGGTGGGCGTACGGGTGACGAGGGTGGTGCACTGCGTGAGGGCGAGCACGAACACCAGGTCGAAGAACAGCTCGAGCGGGGTCACCCTCTCCCCCTCCCGCATGACCGCCCTCACGCGCGGCGCATGGCCTGCACCAGTGCTCATCGCGCGCTCCCCCGGCTAGGAGCCTTCACCGGCGCGGTGCGCGTCCCCGGCCGGCGCGGGGGCACTTCCCGCGGCGGGCGCGGGTGCACTCTCCGCGGGGGCACGGGCGGGCGCCTCGCCCCAGAGCTGCTCGAGCCGGTAGAACTGCCGTGTCTCGGGCGTGAAGATGTGGACGACCACGTCGAGGTAGTCCATCAGGATCCAGCCCGCGTGGGCGGCCCCCTCGACCCGGCGGGGGAGCGTATCGTGCTCGTGCTTGAGCCCCTCGAGGATGCCGTCGTGGATGGCCTTGGCCTGGCGGCCGGTGTTGCCCGAGCAGATGAGGAAGTAGTCGGTGTAGCCGAGCACCCCCCGCAGGTCGAGCTCGACCACGTCGATGGCCTTCTTGTCGGCCGCGTACCGGGCGATCTCGCTGACGAGCTCCTCGGCCCGGAGGGACGAGCGCTCGGGGGCGGTCCGCGGCCCGGGGGTGGAGGCTCCGCTCCCGCTCACGCGCCCGTCCTGCTCGCCACGCGGTACAGGCGGTGCTCGGCGATGTAACGGGCGACGTCCGCGCCGACGAGCTCGTCGATCGGCTGCCCGCGTGCGGCGCGCTCGCGCACCATCGAGGAAGAGACGTCGAGGGCGGGCATCTCCAGCGAGCTCACCCTCGCGCCGTGGGCGATCGGCGGGGGTGGCGCCCCTGGGCGCCCGGCAACGGCCACGCGAGCGAGCGCCAGGAGCTGCGCGGGTTCGCGCCACGAGCCGAGCGTGCTGGCAACGTCGGCCCCCACGATCAACGTCAGCTCCGCCTCGGGATGGCTGGCATGCAGTGCTCTGAGCGTATCGACCGTGTAGGACACCCCGCCGCGCTCGATCTCGAGCGCACACACGGACACGCCCGCGACCTCCGCCACCGCGAGCCGGCACATCTCCAGACGCTGGCCCGGACCGGGATCCTCGTCGCCGCCCGGCTTGTTGGGAGCGGTGTGGGCGGGCACCAGCAGCACCCGCTCGAGGGCGAGCTGGCGCCGCGCGTGGACGGCGAGCGCGAGATGCCCGCGGTGGGGCGGGTTGAAGGTTCCTCCGAGGATGCCGACCCGGCGCATCGTCCCCGCAGGGGGGCCAGGAGGCGAGGGGGCCGGGCGGTCAATGACGGACGTGCCCGTCGCCCTCGATCAGGTACTTGAACGTGCACAGCTCACGCAGGCCGATGGGCCCGCGGGCGTGGAGCTTCTGGGTGGAGTTGCCGATCTCGGCGCCCATCCCGAACTCGCCCCCGTCGGTGAAGCGGGTGGAGGCGTTCACGTACACGCAGGCGGCGTCCACGCCGAGCTGGAAGGCACGGGCGGCGGCGGTGTCGCGGGTGACGATCGCCTCCGAGTGCCCGCTGCCGTAGCGGGCGATGTGCTCGATGGCGTGCTCGAGCGAGTCCACCACGGCGACGGCGATGACGGGCGCGAGGTACTCGGTGGCCCAATCCTCGTCGCTGGCTCTTTCGATTATCAGATTGGGGATGGCGTGGTGCTCGCCGATCGCGTGGTGGGCGCGTTCGTCGGCACGTATGGCCACCCCGGCTTCGGCCAGGGCGCGGGCACCCCGCGGCAAGAAATCCTCGGCGGCGCGCTCGTGCACGAGCAGCGTCTCCGCCGCGTTGCACACGCCAGGGCGCTGGGTCTTGGCGTTGATGACGATCGCGAGCGCCTGGTGGAGGTCGGCGGAGGCGTCGACGTACACGTGACAGTTGCCCGAGGCGGCGTAGATGACGGGCACCGTGGCAACGGCCTGGAGCGCGTCCTTCAACCCCTCTCCCCCGCGAGGGATGATCAGATCGACGTTGCCCGTCTGCGTGGCGAGCTCGGCGAGCTCCCCGCGCCCGCCTCCAGCGACGAGCGACACGCAGCCGGCCGGCAGCCCCGCCGCGACCGCCGCCTCGGAGGCGATGAGGGCGAGCACCGCGTTGGAGTGGGCCGCCGAGGAGGAGCCGCGCAGGACGATCGCGTTGCCCGACTTCAGGCACAGGGCGGCGGCGTCGATGGTGACGTTGGGACGCGCCTCGTACACCACCGCGACCACCCCGAGGGGGACGCGGACCTTGCGTACGTCCAGGCCGTTGGGCAGGCGGTGGCCGTCGATGACCTCGCCGACGGGATCGGCGAGGGCGGCGATCTGGCGCACTGCGCGCGCGATCGCCTGCACGCGATCCTCATCAAGGAAAAGACGGTCGAGGAGCGCCTCGCCTATGTCACCTTCGCGCCCGGCGAGCATGTCGCGCTCGTTGGCCGCGAGGATCTCGTCCAGGCGTTCGCTGAGCGCCGCGGCGATGGCCTCCAGGGCGGCGTCCTTGATGGCGGTGTCGGTCCGCGCGAGCGTGCGTGCCGCGCGCTTGGCCTCGGCGCACGTGTCCGCGACGGATGAGACGGTGATTGCCATTCACACAGCGTACGACAGCCCGCCGCTCGGGCGGGCACGACGGCGGTTACGCGTGTAACCAGCGGCGTACGAGAGCGCGCCGCTCGCGGGCACCACAGCGGTTATACCGTGCAGCCGATGCTGTATAGCCATTGTTATACAGACTCCTGTCGAGAAGGCACCCCACACGCCGGACCGTCATTCGAGCACGAGATAGTCGCGGTGCACGGCCTCGTCGCTGGCGCGCGGCAGGATCCCGCGTATGGCCTCGGACTTGAGCCCGAGCACCTGGCGGAGCTCGGCGGCGGAGTAGCTGCAGATGCCCTTGGCCACCGGGCGGGGCGTGTCCTCGGCCGGCTGGCTCCGTGCGACGATCTCGACGGCGTCACCCGCGTCGAACTCGCCTTCGACCTCGGTGACCCCCACGGGCAGCAGGCTGGCGCTGCCCTCGCGCAGCGCGCGTGCGGCACCGTGGTCGATGACGAGCTTCCCGCGCGCGGGCTTGGCGTACTTCAGCCACAGCTTGAAGCTCGAGTAGCGGGCCTCCCGCGCGGGGAAGCGGGTGCCCTCCGATTCGCCGGCGAGCACCGCTCGCAGGGCCTCTGGGCGCAGGCCGCTGCAGATCACCGTGGCGATCCCTGCGGCCGTGGCCATCTCCGCGGCGACCACCTTCGAGCGCATCCCCCCGGAGCCGAGCGGAGAGGTGGTGTGGCCGATCTCCAAGTCATCGAGCGCGGCGAAATCGCTCACCTCCGATACAACCCGCGCGTCGGGGTGCAGCCGCGGGTCGGCGGTGAACAGGCCGTCGATGTCCGTCAGCAGGATCAGCTCGTCGGCGGCCACGAGCACCGCCACCTGGGCTGCCAGGAAGTCGTTGTCGCCGAAGGAGATCTCATCCGTGGCGGTGGTGTCGTTCTCGTTGATCACCGGCAGCACCCGCCATTCGAGCAGCGTGCTGAGCGTCTGACGCGCGTTCAGGTAGTGGGTGCGTGCGCTCATGTCGAAGAACGTGAGCAGCACCTGCGCGCTGGTCACCCCGCGCTCGCGCAGCAGCTCGTCGTACACCCTGTAGAGCTTGCCCTGACCGACCGCGCTGGCGGCCTGCAGCGCGCCGATCGAGCTCGGTCGCTGGGGCAGGTCCATCACGCGCATGCCCCGCGCGATCGCGCCGCTGGTGACCACGATCACCTCGCCCCCCTCGCCGTGCACGGCGGCCACCGCGTCGCACACGTGAGCGAGAGCCTGCTGGCGCAGCTCGCCGTGATCGTCGGCGACGACGCTCGAGCCGAGCTTGATGACCACGCGCTTCATGGCTGAGGGAGCGTAGACGCTCGCGCGCCCTACGCGGGCGCGCTCGGGTCCAGCTCGAAGCTGACGCCGGCGATCTCGATCTCGTCCCCCGGCTGGAAGCCCTTCGCCTCCAACGCGGCGAGCACGCCGATCCGCCTGAGCCTGCCCTCGAAGTAGGCCATCGCGTCCTCGTTGTCGACGTCGAAGCGCGCCAGCAGCCGCTCGATGCCACGGCCCCTCACCGCGAACACGCCAGGCCCGAGCTGCTCGACATGGAAGCCCGCGCCGGCGGCAGGCCGGAACACCATGTGCTCGGCGAGCTCCGGCTCGCCGCGCGGCCGGCGCTCGTGGGCGGGCGGCGCGGGCGGGTCCTCCACGCCGGCTGTCTGCCCGGCGTCGCCCTCCAAGCCCAGCTCCTCGAGCTCCAGCCGGGCGAAATGGCGCAGCAACTCGTTCTTCACCTGGTCGATCCCCTGCCCCGTGGCGCTGGAGGTGGCGATCACGGGAACCTCGCTCCCGAGGCGTCCCTGCCACTCGGCCACCCTCGCGTCCGCGGTGCGAGCGTCCATGAGGTCCGCCTTGGAGAGGGCGAGCAGGCGCGGCAGCCGCGCCAGGCGGGGGTCGTGCGCGGTGAGCTCCCGCTCGATCGTGGCGTGGTTGGCGACGGCGTCGGCGTCGTCGTCCGTGGATAGCTCGGGAGCGAGGTCGAGCACGTGCACGAGCAGGCGGGTGCGCTCGACGTGGGCGAGGAAGTCGTGGCCGAGCCCGGCGCCCTCGCTGGCGCCCTCGATCAGGCCGGGGATGTCGGCGATGACGAGCTGGCGATCATCGCCTTCGAGCACACCGAGGACGGGCGAGAGGGTGGTGAACGGGTAGCTTGCGACCTTCGGCGCAGCCCGGGTGAGACGCGTGAGCAGCGAGGACTTGCCGGCGTTGGGCAAACCCACCAGGCCCACGTCCGCGAGCAGCTTCAGCCTCAGCTCGAGCCATCCCTCCTCGCCGGACAGGCCCCGCTCGGCGAAGCGGGGAGCCTGGCGCGTGGCGGTGGCGAACCGCTTGTTGCCCCTGCCGCCGCTCCCGCCCCGGGCGACGGTGGCCCGCTGTCCGTCCGCGAGCAGCTCCCAGCGGCGTCCTTCCAGGTCTCCCCCCTCGCCATCCGGTCCGCTCACCTCGGTTCCCGGCGGCACCCGGAGCGTCAGCGGATGCCCGTCGGCGCCGTGGCGCAGCGCGCCCTCGCCGTGTCCGCCCCGACCCGCGCGGTAGTGGGCCTTGCGCTTGAAGCTCTGCAGGTCGCGCAGCGAGTCGTCGCAAGCCACAACCACGTCTCCCCCGCGCCCGCCGTCGCCACCGTCGGGCCCGCCCCGCGGCACGTGCGCTTCGCGGCGAAAGCTCGTGGAGCCGTCGCCGCCTGCGCCCGCCTGGACATGGATCCTCGCGTGATCGTGAAGCATCGCGATCCATCGTGACAGCAGGGGAGTCGAAATCGGATATGGGTAGAGGCTGCACGCAGCTATCCACACGAGAGCGAAGGAGAACACAGGCCATGGGCACGGAAACACCAACCGCAGACCGCGTCCTGCTGATCACCGGCGCGTCATCCGGCATCGGTGCGGCCAGCGCCCGTCACGCACGCGCGGCCGGCTGGCGCGTGGTGCTGGCGGCCCGCTCGCTCGAGCGCCTACGGGAGCTGGCAGCGGAGCTCGGCGGCGCCGAGCATGCGCTGGCCGTGGACTGCGACGTGACCGACTGGGAGCAGCAGCAGCACATGGTGGACGCGGCCCTCGAGGCGTTCGGCCGAGTGGACGCGGCGTTCGCCAACGCCGGCTTCGGCGGCCCCCGGGGCTTCCTCAACGACACCACCGAGCACTGGCGCGAGATGGTGCTCACCAACGTGTACGGCGCCGCCCTCACCATCCGCGCGTGCATCCCCGCCCTGAAGGACTCCCGCGGTCACCTGCTCCTGACCTCCAGCGTCGCGGGCCGGCGGGTGCTGCCCGGCTCGCTCTACTCCTGCACCAAGCACGCCGTCACCGCCATGGGCGAGGCCGCCCGCCAGGATCTCCACGGCACCGGCGTCCGGGTGACGTCGATCGAGCCCGGGATGACCGACACCCCGTTCTTCGAGCAGCGCCCCACGGAGGCGCTGCTCGACGATGACATCGCCCGTGCGGTCATGTACACGCTCGAACAGCCGCCCCACGTGAACGTCAACGAGATCCTCGTCCGCCCCACCGGGCAGCAGGGCTAATCCGGCAGGACGCTGACCACCCGTCCGCGGCGCCCGGTCGTGAACTGCACGGTTCCGGGCGCCCGCGCGTACAGCGTGTCGTCCTTGCCGATACCCACGCCCTCGCCCGGCTTGAACCGCGTGCCGCGCTGGCGCACGATGATCTCGCCGCCGCTGACGCTCTGCCCGGCGAACGTCTTCACGCCCAGACGTTGGGCGTTGGAGTCGCGGCCGTTGCGGCTCGACCCGAGTCCCTTCTTGTGAGCCATCTAGGCGTCCTCCTGCTTGGGTTTCGCAGCTTTGGCTTTGGCTTTCGCCTCGGCTTTCCCTTTGGGCTCGGCTTTCGCTTTCGGCGCAGCTTTCGCTTTGGGGGCAGCTTTGGCTTTGGGGGCTTTGACCGCCGGCTTGGCCTCAGCAGCGGGCTTCGCCTCAGCGGTCGGCGCCTCCGCGGGCTTGGCGGCGGCTTTCGCCTTGGGGGCCTTGCCGGCGGCGATCTCGATGACCTCGATCTGGGTGAGCTCCTGGCGGTGGCCGGTACGTCGTTTGTAGCCGCGCTTGGGCTTGAACTTGAACACGCGGAGCTTCTCGCCGCGGACGTGGGCGACCACCTTGGCGGTGACCGTCACGTTGGCCAGGCCGGCTGCATCGAACACCGCCTCGTCGGAGCGGTAGAGCATCGGCTCGAGCGTCACGTCCGCTCCCTCGGGCGCCGGCAGGCGCTCCACGAGCAGCTTCTGACCGCGCTCGACGCGGTACTGCTTACCGCCGGTCTTCACGATCGCGTACATGGATGGGCTCTGAATCTCGTTGGGTTTGGAGAGTGCGCCACCGGCCCGACGCTCAGCCTGGACCGGCGCGTGCTACTCGGGGGTAGCCTTGGCCTTGGCAGCGGAACGGCGTCGTCCGCCCCTGCGGCCACGACGCCGAGGTTTGGATTGTAGGTCATCTTCGCCGGCGTCGTCCGTGCCGGTGGCGTTCGCTGCAAGCGCGCCCACCGCGGACTCCTCCTCGGGCTGAGCGTCGATCCCGGTGGGCGGCTCGCCCAGGCCGGCTTCGCGGCGCGCCTCGGCGTCCTCGCCTTCGACCGGCGCGCGGCGGCGTCGACCACGCCGCTCGGGTTGATCGGCGGTGCCCCGCAGATCGGCGCTGGACGCCGGGGAGCGGCGCCTGCGCCCATTGGCGCGCGTGTCGAGCACTCGCACGGGGGCCGCCAGCACCTCACCGGACTCGTCCAGCAGCAGCGCGCTTGCGGCCGTGCGTCCGACCTGGTCGATGCGCACCATGCGCTTCTCGCCGACATACGGGGCGGCGCCGGCGATGGAGATGATGTAGCCGTCGATTTTGGCGACCGCGTCGTCGACGTCGTACATGTGCGGCTCGACGATCTCCACGAGCACCTCGTCGCCCTGGCGAAACGGCAGCGCGCGCTCCTCCACCTCGGCGCGCGTGCCCATGAACGTGATCGCGAAGTGATCGAGGGTGAGCCCTTCCGAGCCCTCGAACAGGAACGACTTGCCGGTTTCGGCCTCGAGCGCGTGCAGCACGCGCGAGCCGTGCCCGGTGAACTGCGTGCTCACGCGGGGGTTGGCCTGCACCAGGAAGGCCTCCGCCTCGGGGTGTTCCACCGCCACGTCGCGCAGCTTGCGCTCGAACTCGATGGCGATCGTCTCCTCCGAGCGGATCACGCCCTCGCCCTCGCACGTGGGACACGGGCGGCTCATGATCTCGCGGACGCCCTCGGTGACGTTCTGGCGGGTCATCTCCACCAGGCCCAGCTTGGAGATCTCGGCGGTGAACGTCTTCGTGCGGTCCTCGTCGAGCGTCTTTCGCAGCGTCTTGAGCACCGCGTCGCGGTTGCGCGCGCGCGCCATGTCGATGAAGTCGATGACGATGATCCCGCCGATGTCGCGCAGGCGCAGCTGGTTGACGACCTCCTCGGCGGCCTCCAGGTTGGTCCTGGTGATCGTGTCCTCGAGCGCCGCGCCCTTGCCGCGCCCGATGAAGCTGCCGGAGTTGACGTCGATGACGGTGAGCGCCTCGGCGTAGTCGATGATCAGATAGCCGCCGCTGGGCAGGTCCACGCGCCGCGAGAGCACGCCCTCGATCGCCTTGTCGACGGCGTATGCCTCGAACAGCGGTTCGCGCTCCTGCCACAGCTCGACCCGCTCGACCAGCTCGGGGGCGGTACGCGTGAAGAACGACACCAGCCGGTGGTACTGCTGCTCGTCGTCGACGATCGCGCGCTCGAAGTGCGCGGAGAAGATGTCGCGCACGACGCGCACCGACAGGTCGGCCTCCTGGAAGACGAGGTCCGGCGCGACGGTCTCCTGCACGCGCTTGTCGAGCACCTCGTGCAGCTTGTGCAGGTACTTGAGCTCGCGCTCGAAGTCGGCGCGCTTGGCGCCGTGGGCGGCCGTGCGCACGATCACCCCGCCGCTGTCGAGCGCCAGGCCCGAGGTCTGGCGGCGCAGGCGTTCGCGCTCCTTGTCCTCGAGGCGGCGCGACACGCCGACGCCCTCGCCGGTGGGCGCGTACACCATGTAGCGCCCGGCGATCGTCAGCTCCATCGACAGGCGCGCGCCCTTGGTCTTCAGCGGATCCTTGACGACCTGCACGACGATCTCCTGCCCTGGTTTCAGCAGGTCTGAGATCTTGCGCCCGCCGCCGCTGCCGCGCCCGCGCCGGGGGGTCTCGACACCCGGCAGGACGATCTCGTCGACGTGCAGGAAGCCGTTCTTCTCGAGGCCGATGTCGACGAACGCGGCCTCCAAGCCGGGCAGGACGTTGTCGACCTTGCCCTTGTAGATGTTGCCGACGATCGACCGCCCGCCGCGACGCTCTATGTAGAGCTCAGCGACGCGATAGCCGGCCTCGGGGCCTTTGCCCGAGCGTTTCGCCGCCGCGGATTTCTTCGCGGCGGCCGAGGAACGTGAGGCGGCGGGAGCTCCGCCGGCCTCCAGTAGCGCCACGCGCGTCTCGGCGCGATCGACGCTGACAAGCACTTGCTTTTTCAATTTGATCCAGTCTTTCGATGTGGAAAGGAGCCGAGCGGGTGAGCGGACGCCAGACGGGCCCCGGAGGGGGACACGGCTGGCGACGCGTCGGCATGCCTGTGCGCCCCGGGTACCCCCGGCGGGACGCGCCTCGCGCACTGATGCCGGGAGCCCGGCGGCGCTGAGGATGTTGTGGGAATCGCTCGGCGGACATTCAGGGTCTACTAACGCAGTACGCGGCCCTTCAATGCTGCTGAAGCGCGCGCCTGGACGTAGATCGATTGGAGCAGGCCCACGCCCAGCAGGGTTGCGATCACAGACGAGCCACCGTAGCTCATGAGCGGAAGCGTGACTCCCGTGACCGGCATGATTCCAATTGTCATCCCTACGTTGACGAAGACCTGAAACATGAGCATAGCCGCTATCCCGGCGGCGATCAGGGACCCGAACAGGTCCTTCGACATCACCAGCACGCGCAGCGTCCGCGAGATCAGCAACGCGTACAGCGCGAGCACCAGCCCCGCGCCCACGAAGCCGTACTTTTCGCCGAGCGCCGCGAAGATGAAATCGGTGTCGCTCTCGGGTACGAAGCCGTAGGGCACCTGGCTGGCGTTGGGCCCGCGGCCGGTCTTGCCGCCGGAGCCGATCGCGATCTTCGACTGCTGCTGCTGATAGGAGGGGTCCGGTTCGCCGTCCTTGGCTTCGCGTTCCTTGGATTCGCTTTCCTTCTGCGCGTTGGAGTTGGGGTGGATGAAGGCCGTCAGTCGTTCCACCTGGTAGGGCTTGAGCACGTGCACGCCGACCGCGGGGGCGGCCACGAGCACGAACGCGATCGACACGCACACGAGCGCCGCGAGCGCCGCCAGATGCCGCCACGAGGTGCCCGCGACGAACAGCAGCATGCAGGCGATGGTCATGTACACGAGCCCCGAGCCGAGATCGGGCTGGACGATCACCAGCATGGTGGGCACGAGCGCGGCGATCAGCACGCGCACCGTGGTGTCGCGCTCGCGCAGGTGCCGTGCGCGCTCGACGATCAGCGCCGACAGCGCCAGGATCAGCAGGATCTTGCCGAGCTCGGAGGCCTGGAAGGAGAACAGCGGGAAGTTGATCGCACGTTGGGCGCCGTTGGCCGAGTGGCCGAGGCCGAGCACGGCGAGGATGCTGAGCAGCAGCACCGCGTACATCACCCTCCAGTGACGGCGCAGGCGGGCGTAGTCCAGACGCGAGATGCCGAGCATCAGCGCGAAGCCGACACCCAGGTAGATGGCCTGGCGCTCGACGTAGTAGTGCGGATCGATGGGCAGGTCGCGGGTGGCCACTTTCAGCGTGATCACCGAGCAGACACCCAGGCCGATGACAGCCAGCGTGAGCAGCGGGTCCAGCGGCAGCCTGGACGCGCGGGGCAGCGTCGGCGGCGGTTCCTCGGTGGGCTTGATCGGACTGAGCGGCATCAGAAGGTCTTCGAGCTCCCGGCGACGAAGCGCTTGGCCACGCCGAACCACTGCGAGGCGATCAACCGCGCGATCGGCGCGGCGGTTTCCGCCCCGAAGCCGCCTTCTTCGACCGTCACCGCGATCACGATCGGGTGCTTGGGGTCGGCGATGTAGCACATGTACCAGGACTGTTCCACGTGCCCGGCGCGTTCGGCCGTCCCCGTCTTCCCGTACACCGGGTGCAGTTCCTGGTTCCAGCCGCTCCACACGTCCGCCGAGGTGCCTCCGGGCTCGCTGGCGGCGTCGTGAATGCCTTCCATCACGAGGCCCAGGTCTTCGGAGTTGAGGTGGACGTGACGGCTGGGGAAGCGCAGCGTCTGCAGCAGGCTGCCGCTGCGTTCGTCGATCTGTTTGCCCAGATGCGGGGTCACCACGGTGCCTTCGCCGCCGTTGCGATAGGCGTTGGCGAGCGTCGAGTAGGCGACGGCCATCTGCAGCGGGTCGGTCAGCAGCTCGCCCTGCCCGACCGCCAGGTCCATGTTGTAGCCGACCGTCCACGGGGCGCCGGGTTCGGCCACGATGTAGCAGCGGTTGCCGTGGTGAGCTGCCTCGCACTTGGTTTCGAGTTCGTCCTGTTCGGCCAGCCACCTGCGGTCCGGCACCACGCCCGGGAACTCGCTCGGCAGGTCGATCCCCGTGGGCTCGCCCACGCCCAGCTCGTGGGCCTTGTTCTGGATCACGTTGCCGTACGCGTTGGCCCGCTCGCCGACTTCGAAGAAGTACGTGTCCGAGGAGACCTTCAGCGCTTCCACCAGCCCGACCGCCCCGTAGTCGGCGTGCCCGGCGTTGCAGAACGGCTCGGTCGAGACGTATATGCACTGCCCCGAGCCCAGACCTTCGCTCGGCGTGATCACGCCGGCTTCCAGCGCCGCCATCGCGGTGATCGGCTTGAAGGTCGAGCCCGTCGGGTACTCGCCTTCGTCGGCCAGATCGGTGAGCCGGCCGGGGATGCCGTTCGCGCCGCTGCTCAGTTCGGCGTATTCGCGGTAGCTGAGCGGCTTGGCGAACTTGTCGGGGTCGAAGCTCGGCGAGGAGCCCATGGCGAGCACTTCGCCGTTGCGCGGGTCGAGCGCCACGAAGCCCCCGGCGATCGCCGGTTTGCCGCCGGCGCGGGCGTGTTCCATGCCTTCCTGCATGGCCTTTTCGCTGGCGCGCTGCAAACCCAGGTCGAGCGTCGTCTGCAGGCTGTAGCCGGCCTGCGGGGGCGTCGGCGGCAGCTTGCTGGGCACCGGTTGGCCTTCGGCGTTGACCGCCACCCGCTGCACGCCCGGTTTGCCGCGCAGGTAGTGGTCGTAGTAGTACTCGAGGCCAGCCTGGCCGACGATCGTCCCCTGTTTGACGCCCCGGAACGCCGGCTGCTTGAGCTCGGGTTCGCTCACCTGCCCGACGTACCCGAGGATCTGCGCGGCCATTTCGCCGAACGGGTATTCGCGGATCGACACCGGTTCCTGCACCACGCCGGGGAATTCGTCGGCGCGCTCGCCGAGCACGGTCAACGGCCCCGACCCGGCGGCCGTCTTGATGGTCACGTGCGCGTATGGCGTGGCGGTCATGCCCTCGACCACGCGTTCGTCGATCGTGCGGGCCCGCATCCCGATCACATGCCCCAGGCGCTCGAACAGCCCGGCGAGCGCCGTGTCCGAGGCGGGCAGCGGCGGCACCGCCACGCGCGGCGGCGCGGCGGCGCGGCGCAGGCTGTCGAGCTCGTGGTGCTGCGCATGCGTCAGGCGCCGCACGCCGCCCAGCGACGCCCGGAAGCTCGACAGGCGGGCGAGCGCCACGTGCCGCGCTTCTTCGGCTTCGTCGAGTGTGGCCTGGTAGGCCGCCACCTGGGATGAGATCCCGGGCGGCAGTTCCTCGGGCACGATCTGCACAGCGTTGGTCGTGGTGCTGCCCACGATCGGCTGGCCTTCACGGTCGAGGATCTGCCCCCGGGGCGCGGCGATCGGCAGATGGCGGGCGAGCTCGGCGTCCGCCTGCGAGACGTACTGTTCGCTCGAGAGCACCTGCAGGAACCACAGCCGGAAGAAGATCACGCCGAACATCACCATCGCCACGCCGCTGATGATCGCCACGCGCAGCGCGAGCTGGGGCGAGACCGGAACGCGCGGGTCACGCGGCTTGACTGGCTCGATCGCACTCATGCCAGCGGTCGTCCAGGCCCGTCCTCACAGACACGCAGGCCAAGCTGGTCAAGGACGCAGCGAGCGAAGTGTGCTACGCACACGAGCGAGCGAGGACGCAGATCCAGCGCCGGTATGCGTGCCTGTGAGGTCATGCTTTGGAGAGGGGGCTCAGACCCCCGGTGGTGTATGCCCGTCGGCGCCGGCGGCGGGGATCCTCGGGCATCGCCCCCTCCAGGGAGCGGCGCGTGAGCGCCCACATGGGCAGCGCGACGATGCTGTTGACGAGCACGCCCAGCACGATCACGCGCAGCAACTCGAAGCTCACGGGGGCATCGACGCCGAGCATGAACTCCATCAGCGAGTAGCCCACGAGCGAGAGCGCCGTGGCGCTCACACCGACGAGCAGCGGCGTGAGGGCTGCCTGCGGGTCGCGCAGCTCGCGCAGCCGCCCGCACCAGTAGCCGATGAGCGTGAAGATCAGCGAGGTGAGCCCGAGCGTCTGCAGCAGGGCGAGGTCGATGACCAGCCCGACCGCGAAGCCGCACACAGCGCCAACCGTGGAGCCGCACAGCAGGCCCACGAAGGCGACCATCAGCGCGCACAGTTCGGCGTTGACCCCGAACACGGGGACCTCGGATACCACTCCGATCTGAAAGAACACGACGATCAGGGCGAACCCGGCCAGGCGCAGCGCGAGTGGACCGCGGGACGCGCTGCTCATTCGCCCACCTGCGTGGAGGCGAGCTGTTCGCCGCCGTTCGGAGCGCCGGCTGCACCCGCCGGCAGGCTCACCGCCAACTGGCTGAGGTTGGCCGGGCGCGTGCCCGCCGCGGCGGTCAGAACCTGCACGATGTCCAGGTCGTGGAGGTTGGCGACGGGGTGCACGTTGACCGACTTGTAGGCGCTTTCTTCGTTGACCGAGGTCACCTGCCCGATCAGCAGCCCCGGCGGGTACAGCGAGGGGAAGGCGGGCGAGACGGTGCCAGAGGTGACGACCCATTCCCCCCCGTTGGCCTGCGCGTTGCTCGGCAGGTATCCCAGCAGCAGATCGCTCGGGTCGCCCACCTTGGGCTGCACGATGCCCGTCGCCTGGCTCGTGCCGATCCGCGCGGAGACCCCCATGGAGCTGTCGGTGATGAGGTCCACGAGGGCGCCGTCGGGCGCCGCCTGGACGACCTTGCCCACGAGCCCCTCTTCGTTGATCACCGGGTCATTGCGCTGCACGCCGGCCGATTCGCCCTTGTCGATCACGACCGTCGAGTACCAGAGGTTCGGATCGGTGTAGATCACCGTGGCCGTCACCGGACGGTAGTCGCTGACGCCGAGCTGATCGAGGTGGTCGAGCGCCAGCAGCTCGCGGTAGGAGCGTTTTTCGGCCTGCTCGGCGACCAGTTCGCGGCGCAGTTTCTCGGTCTGCTTGAGCGCCTGGGCCAGCTGGCTTTTGGCGTGCAGCGTGTTGCCGAACCAGCTGAACAGGTCGCGCACGGGCTTCAGCGCCTTGTTGGCGCCATCCTGGATCGGCGAGACGACGGTGAGGAAGTCGCGCTGGACTCCATGCAGGCGTCCGTTGGGCGCCTCACCGAAGTAAGCGGTCAGCAGCAGCAGGGAGAGCACGACGAGCAGCGCGAGGACCGCCCGGCGACGCCGTACCGTCTTGTCATACACCGATGATTACCTTCCGGAGCGTTCGTCCGACAGAGTACCCGCGTAGCAGGCGGGCTGTCACACGTAGACCAGCGCGCCACACACGGGCACGCAGGCCAAGCCGGTCAAGGACGCAAGGAGCGTGGCGTGCCGGACCGGGAGACACTCGCGCTGCACGCTCGCATCCCCGAACCGGCCAGCACGCGAGCGACTGAGGACGCCGGTCCGGCGCCGGCATGCGTGCCCGTGTGTCACCGGCGGCGGCGGTTGTTGGAAGTGCGGTTGGAGCGGTGGATCGCCTCGAACTCCTCGAGCGAGCGGCCTGAGCCGACCGCCACGCACGTCAGGGGCGACTCGGCCAGGTGCGCAGGCATCTGCGTCTCCTCGCGCAGGCGCTCGTCGAGGCCCTGCAGCAGCGAGCCGCCGCCCGCGAGCATGATGCCGCGGTCCATGATGTCCGAGGCGAGCTCGGGGGGCGTGCGATCGAGCGTCTCCTTGACCGCATCGATGATCTGGTTGAGCGGTTCGGCCAGCGCCTGGCGGATCTCCTCGCTCGTCAACACCACCGTCTTGGGCAGGCCGGCGACCATGTCGCGGCCACGAATCTCGGCCTGCAGCTCCTCGGCCATCGGGCACGCCGAGCCGATCTCGAGCTTCAGCTCCTCCGCGGTCTGCTGGCCGATCAGCAGCTTGTACTCCTTCTTGGCGTAGTTGATGATCGCCTCGTCCATCTCGTCGCCGCCGACGCGGATGGACTGCGAGACGACGATCCCGCCCAGCGAGATGACCGCAACCTCGGAGGTGCCGCCGCCGATGTCGACGACCATCGAGCCGGTCGGCTCGCCCACCGGCAGCCCGGCGCCGATCGCCGCCGCCATCGGCTCCTCGATCAGATAGGCCGTGCGCGCCCCCGCCGACAGGCATGCCTCCTCGACCGCGCGCTTCTCCACCCCGGTCACCCCCGAAGGCACGCACACGACCACGCGCGGGTGCGCCCAGCGGTTCTGGTGGACCTTCTGGATGAAGTGCCTGAGCATCTGCTCGGTGACGTCGAAATCCGCGATCACGCCGTCCTTGAGCGGCCGGATCGCCTGGATCGTGCCGGGCGTGCGCCCGAGCATGCGCTTGGCCTCGATGCCGACGGCATGCACTTCGCCGCTGCGCGAGTCGATCGCCACGACGCTCGGCTCGGACAGCACGATGCCGCGTCCACGGACGTAGACGAGCGTGTTTGCCGTTCCGAGGTCGACCGCCATGTCGCGGCCGCCGAATCCTGTCAGATAACTGAAGATGCCCATTTAGAGAGAGCGGGCACGCTCGCGTCCGAGGCGGCTCCTCAGCCGAGCGGAGCTCGGCCGGCGGCATCCTCGGCGGCCCGCGCTCATCGGGCGCGTACCCGGGGCGCAGTCTAGCGGACGTCGGTGTGCGCCCGGCAACTCCTGCCAGCGCCTTTGCAGGGAAAATGCCGCTCGCGCGCTCAGGGGGCGAGCAGTTGGGGACACAGCTCGAGCAGCGCCGCCACGGGTAGGCCGACGACGTTCTCCTCCTCGCCTTCCACCGCGAGCGCGAGCTTGGCGCCGGCGCCCTGGATGGCATAGCCGCCCGAGCGCCCCTGCCACTCCCCGGTGCCCACGTACCAGTCGAGCAGCTCGGCGTCCAGCGCACGGAAGCTGACCCTCGTGCGGGCCACCGCCGTGCGCTCGATGATCCGCGATTGCTTCCCCGGGGACAGCACGGCCAGGCCGCTGAGCACTTCGTGGGTGCGCCCGCCGAGGGCGCTCAGCGTCCGCCGGGCGGCGGCGGCATCGGGGGGCTTGCCGTAGATCACGCCGTCGAGCACCACGATCGTGTCGCACCCGAGCACGACCTCCGGCGCCCCGCCGCCGGCGAGGGACGCCGCGCGCGCCTTGCGCAGCGCGTTCTCCACGGCCACCTGCGCGGGGTCCTCGCCCTGCTCGAGCTCCTCGGCGTCGGTGGCCCTGACCGTGAATGCGACGCCCAGGCGTTCGAGCAGGGCCCTGCGCTGGGGCGAGCCGGAGGCCAGGACGATCGGCGGACGCTCGGACAGCTTTGCCTAGAGCTCCTCGAAGAACAGCGCGGCCTCACGGGCAGCGGACTCGGGGGAGTCCGAGCCGTGAACCATGTTGGCGCCCATCTCGATCGCGAAGTCGCCGCGGATCGAGCCCGGTGCGGCCTCCAGCGGGTTGGTGGCGCCGATCACCTGGCGCGCGGCCCGCACGGCGTCGGTGCCCTCCAGCACCATCGCCACGATCGGCCCGGAGGTGATGAAGTCCACGAGCTCGCCGAAGAACGGTCGCTCCGCGTGCTCGGCGTAGTGGCGCTCCGCGAGCTCGCGCGTGACCGTCAGGTGGCGCAGGGCGACGATGCGCAGGCCCTTGCGCTCGAAGCGGGCGATGATCTCGCCGCTCAGTCCGCGGGCGAATGCGTCGGGCTTTACGAGTATCAGCGTTCGATCCATACGCTCGCTTTCGTGTCGAGGGTGCTTGGCGTGGGTTGCTCAGGTGCTCGGGCGCGTACGGCCACCCGGACGGCTCGCGCGACCGCTGCCGGCGGCCCGCCGCTCGGCCGAGCGGCGCTCGGCCGGCGTCATCGTCGGCTCGGCCTCCGCCGCCGGAGGAGATCCCGCGGCCACCGCGGCGCTCGCCGGCTCGGCCTCGTCCAGCTGCCCCTCCCCGGACAAACCCGCGGCGCCCGGTGCCGCGTCGCCCGTCGGGGACAATGCGAGCTCGCCCAGCTCGCCCTCCAGCGCGCCGGCGCCGCGACGCCGGCGCGAGCGCGTGGGCGCGATGCCGGGTACGTCGGCCTCGCAGTAGGGACAGATCGTCCAGGCCCGGTCGAGCGGGCGGGAGCAGTTGGCGCAGGGCTCCTTGAGCTTGCGCAGGCAGCTCGGGCAGCGGATGAAGTCACGCTCGACGCGGTAGCTGCAGTGGGGGCAGAGCGTCTGCTCCTGCTCGCGCACGCGGGCCTCGGCGGCCTGCGTCTCGAGCTCGCGCTCGCGCACGTCCTCGAGGTACTCGGGAGGTCGCACGATCATGTAGATGACGGTGCCCACGAACGGGAACAGCGAGGCCACGCACGCGCAGCCGACGAGCATCGGATCCTGGATCCTGCGATGCGCGTCCACGTAGGTCCAGTAGATCAGCGAGAAGTACAGGACGACGACGAACAGAATCAGCAGATCGACTGCGAGATTCAGGCCACTGCTTTCGATTCCGAAATATGCGAAGGGTGGCATCGGCCGGCTGAGTTTAGAGAAACAGCCGGCCAAATCCATAGCCAGCAGCGAAAAATACGAGTATGACGAGCGCGACGAACAGCGCCACGCCGCCGATCATCGTGAGCACCGAGGGGGCGGGCGGGCGCTGATCAGGGTTCACCTGACGGAGCTCCGCGGAGTCGCCTGAACGTCCGGCTCGGCGGCGCTCGGCTGGAGCCACGCGAGCAGCTCCCCGACGAGGTACACCGACCCCGTGACGAGCACCGCGCCCCCGTGCTCGCGCGCCCAGCCCCGCGCCTGCTCCAGCGCGCGCGAGGGCTTGGGCTCGCAGATGGTGGCCTCGAAGCCGAGCTGGCGCGCGAGCGACTGCAGCGCGGCGGGCGAGAGCGCGCGCGAGCCGGGGGGCGCGGTGAACCACGCGCACGCCACCACCGGCATCAGCGCCGCGAGCATGCTCGCGGCGTCCTTGTCCTCGAGCACGCCCAGCACGAGCGCGATGGGTCGGGCGTCCAGTATTTCCGGCAGCGACTCCACCAGCGCCCGCACCGCATCGGGGTTGTGGGCGCCGTCGAGAACGGTCGGCGCGTCTCCGTCCAGGAGCTGAAGGCGCCCGGGGACCTGGGTGCTCGCGGCCGCCCGCGCGATCGCCCGCTCGCTCACGTGGAGGGCAGCGTCGTCCAGGTACGCTTCGGCGGCCGCGCGCGCGAGCGCGAAGTTGCGCCGCTGGAAGGCGCCGCGCGCGAGCAGCTCCGCCGGCGCCGCCAGACGCGGGCGTGCGATCCGCACCTCGCGCTCACTCGCCACGCGCTCGGCCACCGCCAGCGCCGAGGCGTCCAACGCCTCGCCGAGCACGAGCGTCGTGCGCGGCCTCACCGCTGCGAGCTTCTCCTCGGCGATGTCCTTGACGGTCGGCCCCAACCAGCGCGTGTGCTCGAGCCCGACGTTGGTGAGGACGCTGACACGCGGCTCGATCACGCTGGTGGCGTCATAGCGTCCGCCGAGCCCCGCCTCGATCACCGCCACGTCGACCTGGGCCCGCGCCATCTCCCACAGCGCTGCCGCGGTGAGCAGTTCGAACTGCGTGACGTGGTCGTCTTCGGCGAGCGTGCGGTTGACGCGCCTGGCCGCCCACACGGCGCGGTCGATCGCCGCCGCGAAGGCGTCGGTGGCGAGCTCGCTCCCGTCGATGAGCACGCGCTCGCGGTATGAGATCAGATGCGGCGACAGATATGCCGCCGTACGAAGGCCATGGCCTTCCAGGATGGCGGCGGTCATGCGCGTGGTGGAGGACTTGCCGTTGGTGCCGAGCACGTGGATGGTGTGAAAGCTCCGCTCCGGCGAGCCCAGCGCGGTCATCATCCGTCGCATCCGCTCCAGGCCGAAGCGCATCCCGAACAGCTCCAGCGAGCGCAGCTCGTGCTCGGCCTGCGCCTCGGTCCAGACGGTGCGTTCGCTCACGCGCGGGCGCGGCGAAGACGACGGCGCCGGCCGCGTCCACGGCGCACGAGCGCGAGCACGTCGCCGGCCAGACCGCGCAGCTCGAGCCTGCCGACGAGCTTGCGCAGCTCGGCGCGCTCGGAGCTGTTGAGGTTGCCGACCCAGCCCCGGGAGTCACGGGTGAGACGAGCGAGGCGGGCCCGGTCCTTCCCGGAGAGCGCTCGCCAGCGCCGGCCGACGAGCACGACGACCTGCAGCAGCAACCCCCACGGCAGGGCCCGCAGACGCTCGGACTTGGACTTGCGGGCGGCGGTGCGCCTGGACACAATCGCGATGGTAGCGGTCGCGCCCGCCGGGCGCCGGCGGCGCCGGTCGGCCGGCCTCAGGCGGACTCCTCGCGCAGGGCGGCGTCCTCGGCCTCCTCGGGCGCGGCTTCGGTGACGAGCGTCGGCGTCAGGCCCTTCTCGACGGTCTCCTTGGTCACCACGCACTTCTTCACGTCGCGGCGGGAGGGCAGCTCGAACTGGACCTCGAGCAGGATCTCCTCGATGATCGAGCGCAGCCCCCGGGCACCGGTTTCACGTTCGAGGCCCTTCTCGGCGACCGCCACGAGCGAGTCCTCCGAGAAGACCAGCTCGATCCCGTCGAACGCGAAGAAGCGCTGGAACTGCTTCACCAGTGCGTTGCGTGGCTCGACGAGGATCGACACGAGGTCCTCGCGCGTGAGCTGGTGCACGGCGGACATCACCGGCAACCGGCCGATGAACTCGGGGATCAGCCCGTACTCGATCAGGTCCTCCGGCAGGCACTGCTCGAAGACTTCGCCGGTGTCGCGCTCGGCCTTGGCCTCGATCGCGGCCGCGAAGCCGACGCCTTTGTGGCCGATGCGCCGCTCGATCACCTTGTCGAGGTTGGCGAACGCGCCACCGCAGATGAACAGCACGTTGGTCGTGTCGATCGTGAGGAACTCCTGGTGGGGGTGCTTGCGCCCGCCCTGGGGCGGCACCGACGCCTGGGTGCCCTCGAGGATCTTCAGGAGCGCCTGCTGGACGCCCTCGCCGGAGACGTCGCGGGTGATCGACGGGTTGTCGGCCTTGCGTGCGATCTTGTCGACCTCGTCGATGTAGATGATCCCCGTTTCCGCCTTCTTGACGTCGTAGTCGGCGGCCTGGATCAGCTTCAGCAGGATGTTCTCCACGTCCTCGCCCACGTACCCGGCCTCGGTCAGCGCGGTGGCATCGGCGATCGCGAACGGCACGTTGAGGATGCGGGCGAGCGTCTGGGCGAGCAGCGTCTTGCCGCAGCCGGTGGGGCCGAGCAGCAGGATGTTGGACTTCTGCAGCTCGATGTCCGCGTCGCCGGAGGTCATCATCTGCACGCGCTTGTAGTGGTTGTAGACGGCCACCGACAGCGTGCGCTTGGAGGGGTCCTGGCCGACGACGTACTCGTCCAGCACCTCGTAGATCTCGCGCGGCTTGGGCAGGCTCTCGATGTCGAAGGCCGGCGGCGCCGAGAGCTCCTCGTCGATGATCTCGTTGCAGAGATCGATGCACTCGTCGCAGATGTAGACGCCAGGGCCCGCGATCAGCTTCTTGACCTGGCGCTGGGACTTGCCGCAGAAGCTACAGAGAAGCTGCTCGTTGGAGTCAGTCGGTCTTGCCATGTCCCTTGGTTTCCTCCCTGAGCCCAGCCCCGTCCATGGTACCCCGGATCAGTGCTCGGAAATCACACGATCGATGATTCCATATTCCTTGGCCTCTTCCGAGCTCATGAAGTAATCGCGCTCGGTGTCCGTGCGCACCCGGTCGAGGTCTTTGCCCGTGTGCTTGGCGATGATCTCGTCCAATCGGCGGCGCACGTCGATGATCTCTCTGGCGTGTATCTCGATGTCGGTCGCCTGTCCCTGGAAGCTCGATGAGACCTGGTGGATGAGGATCTTGGCGTTGGGCAGCGCCATGCGCTTGCCGTTCGCGCCCCCTGCCAGCAGCAGCGCACCCATCGACATGGCGATGCCCACGCAGATGGTCTGCACGTCGGGCTTGATGAACTGCATGGTGTCGTAGATCGCCAGGCCCGCGTACACCGATCCGCCGGGGGAGTTGATGTACAGCGAGACGTCCTTCTCGGGATCCTCGGACTCGAGGTGCAGGAGCTGCGCGACGATCAGGTTCGCGATCTGATCGTCGACGGGCGTGCCGAGGAAGATGATGCGCTCGTTGAGCAGGCGACTGTAGATGTCGAACGCGCGCTCGCCACGCGAGGTCTGCTCGACGACCATCGGCACCAGCGGGCTCATCGTGGGTCCTCGCGGCGTTGCATGGGGCTCATCGTCCTCGCTTCCAGGGCATGGTCCTCGCCATTGTTTCGCCTCGCCAGCCAGATTCCTCTAGAAGGCTAGCTGGCCGACGTCCGATCGGTGCCGGGTGTCCACAACCGCGCGGGCGGCTCCTGCGCCTGCGGCGCACCGGCCGGCGCACCCTCCGCGGCCTTCGCGGGCGTCCACAGCTGCTCGCGCGCCTCGGCCTGCGCGATCGGGATGGGCTTGGCCGCGGCGGCGATCGCCTCGACCGCCTGGCGGGCCGCGAGGTCCTCGCGCGCCTCCTCCAGGCGCCCGGCGGTGCGCAGCCGGGCGAACAGCTCGTCCGGCTCGACCTGTTCGCGCGCGGCCACCGGCGCGAGCGCCTCGAGCACCTCCTCGTCGGACGGGCTGATGTCCTCGGCTGCCACCACCGCCGTGATCACCGCCTCGCGGCGCAGCGCCAGCTCGGCCTCGGGGCGCATCTCCGTGAGGACGTCCTGCTCCTGGCGATCGACCAGGCGCAGGTAGGTCTCGCGCGTGACCCCCCGGTGTGCGAGCGAATGGAGCATGCGCTCCCACATCTCGTGCGCCCGCGCCGCCACCAGCTCATCGGTCACCGCCACGTGCGCGCCGGCGACGGCGGCGTCGAGCGCCGCCTGGCGAAACTCGGACGCGATCTGCTCCTCGTCGAGCTCGGTCAACCGCCCGCGGATGTCCTCGCGCAGCTGCTCCAGGTCATCGAAGCCGGCGTCGATGGCGAAGTCCTCATCGACCGCGGGGAGCTCCTTGAGCTTGACCTCCTTGACGGTCACCTCGAACGATGCGTCGCGCCCGGCGAGGGCCTCATTGCCGTACTCCTCGGGGAAGCGCAGCGCGATCGTACGCGTGTCGCCGGCGCTCGCGCCCAGCAGGCCCTCCTCGAAACCGGGGATCAGGTTGCCGCCACCGAGCTCCACGAGCTGGTCGCGTCCCTCGCCGCCCTCGAAGGGCTCCCACACGGGCTCCTCGCCGGAGTCCTCCCCCTCCGGGGACGATGCGGCGGCGAGCGCGCCAACGTAGTCGACGACCACGTAGTCGCCGCTGCCGGCGGCGCGCTCGGCGGTCTGCAGGCGTGCCAGGCGCTCGCGCATGGCGTCGATCTCCTGCTCGATCTGGGCGTCGGCCACCTCGGGCTCGCGCCGGCCCACCTCGAGGCCCTTGTAGTCGCCGAGCTCGGCCTTCGGCAGCACCCCGATCTCAATCGAGAACTCGAGCGCCTGGCCCTGTGCGGGGAGCTCGCCGAGATCGAGCTGGGGGTCGCCCACGGGCACGATCCCGGCGCTGTCGATGGCGTCGGAGTACCAGCTCGAGAGCGTGTCGCGGACCGCTTCCTCGAGCAGCGCTTCGCGTCCGATGCGCTGGATCACCAGCGGCGCGGGCACCTTGCCGCGGCGAAAGCCCGGGAGCTTCAGCTCGCGCCCGAGCTGGCGGGCCTTGCGCTCCAGGCGATCCTCCACCTCGCCGGAGGGCACCTGCACCTGCAGGCGCACGCGCGAGTCGCCGAGCTCGGTGACTGTGGTCTTCAGGGCCGCTGGCACCCACGCCACGATACCGTGCCACCCCTTGAGCCCGGAGCCACACACCGCATGGTGCAGGCGCGCCGAGGCCAGGCTGTGGACCGGCCCGGTGGGACACCTGGTGGGCGGCTCGCTGGACTTCGGGACGGCGCTCGCGCGCTACTGGCGCACCCGCTTGCGGGCGGGCGTGCGGGCGCGCACGGCCGACGGACCCGGCCGCGCGCGCGTGGCCGGGTCCGTCGCGCGTGTGCTTGCTAGGCGGCGGCGGGGGCGCCCACGCCGCTGAACGCGAGCTTCTGGCCGCGGGCCAGCACCAGCACCGGGCAGGTGGCGGTCTCGATCAGGTGCGAGGCCGAGGAGCTCACCGACACGCGGCCGGCCTCGACGTCGGCGCGCGAGTCGATCACGAGCAGATCGGTGTCCTCGCCGACCACCGGCGCGACCGTCGCCCCGAACGCTCCGGCGAGCGCCGCGGCGGTGTCGAGGGCGCCGCCGTCGGCGTCGCCGACCGCGACGATGTTCCGCACGGGCGCGCTGTCCACGCGCTCGGCGAGGTCCACGGGCGCGATCGCGACGGCCGCTATGCCGCCCTCGAGCAGGCGCTCGGCGGATTTGCCGATCGAGACGTGACCCTTGGCGGTGTGCGAGTCCGAGCAGAACACGATCACGTCCGCGTGCTCGGCCTGGGCGAGCCTGCTGAGGCCCTCGGGGGTGGAGCGGTCGGTGACCACGTGCAGCTTGGCGGCGGAGTCGCCGAGCAACTGCGAGCCGCCCTCGAGCACGCCGTGTGCCTGGGCTTCTACGGCCTGCTCGCGGTTGGCGTCGGCCTCGGGGGCGTGGCGCACGTACGCGAGCGACACCTCTGCGCCGGCACGGCCGAACAGGCGACCGAGAGCGATCGCGTCGTCCTCGTTGGCGGTGCCGTCATAGGAGACGATGACCTTGACTGACATTGAACTTCCTCCTTCGGAGATTGGGGGCGTGAAAGGGGTTTGCCTGGATGCTTGTCGGCTGGGTTCTGCCTAATCTTGACACTATCCTGCCATCAGTCCAGATAATCATGATTATAGATGATATAAGATGAGCTAATGCTAAACGTGGTTCGCTTGAAGATCCTCAAGGAGGTCGCCTACCGCGGCTCGTTCTCGGCGGCCGCCACCGCCCTCTCCTACACCCAGTCGGCCGTCTCCCAGCAGATCGCGGCGCTCGAGGCGGAAACCGGGATGACGCTGCTGGAGCGCCATCCCCGGGGCGTCAGCCTGACCGCCGCGGGGCAGACGCTCGTCGGGCATACCGAGGGCATCCTCGCCCGCCTGGACGCGGCCGAGGCCTCGATGTCGGCGATCGCCGGGCTGCGGGGCGGCCGGCTGCGCGTCGCCTCCTTCCCCACGGCCGGCGCCACCTTGATGCCTTTGGCGATCGCGACCTTCCGCTCCTCCTACCCGTCGGTCGAGCTGACGCTCGTCGAGGGCGAGCCGGAGCAGATCGTGCCGCGCCTGCGCGCCGGCGAGCTCGACCTGGCGCTGCTGTTCGAGTTCCCCGGCGAGGAGCTCGCGCAGGAGGAGACGATACGCACGGAGCTGCTCGAGGACCCCATGTACCTGGCGCTGCCCCGCGAGCACCCGCTGGCCGGCAAGGACAGGCTCCGCCTGGAGGATCTCGCGGGAGAAGCGTGGGTGCAGACCGCCCGCTCGAGCCCGTGCGCGCGCCACGTGGTGCGCATCTGCCACGCCGCCGGCTTCGAGCCGCACGTGAGCTTCGAGAGCGATGACTACCAGACCGTCCAGGGCCTGGTGGCGGCGGGCGTGGGCGTCGCCCTGATCCCCGAGCTCGCGCTGTCGGTCGTGCGCGAGCAGATCGCCGTGCGCGCGCTCGCGCCCTCGCCGCCCGTGCGCGAGGTGATTGCGGCCGTGCCCGCGGGGGCGCGGCTGGTGCCGGCGGCGCCGGCGATGCTGGGAATCCTCGTGGCCGCCGCGCGCGAGTACGAGCAGCAGAAGGGGCGCCCGGCCTAGTCGCTCGGGCGCCCCCTGTGCTTACTTCAGCGTTGCTCTGCGGCTATCTCGCCGGGTTGGCCAGGTAGGCCTTGTTGACGAGCTTCGCGATCGTTTCGTAGCCCACGATCGTCGGGTGGATGTCGCCATCTTTGCCGAACAGCGGACTGCTTTCGTCCAGACCGGGACCGGTCTGCACGTTCGGGTTGCACATTTCCGTGTACTTGCAGATGTTTTCCTGCTCCTCCGCGGCCGTGGTGTGCGCGTTCTTCACGTTGAACACCGGGTACGGGTTCGCGAACGTCACGTTCGGGAAGTTCGGCAGGATGTCCGCTTCAACCGCTTCGTTGGTCGCCTCCTGCAGCCCGTCACTCCCCGGCAGCACGAACGAGTCCGGGTTGTAGAAGCCGAGCAGAATGATCGGCCCGTGGTAGTACGTGTCCAGCACGCCGAGGATGTCACCGATGTTTTTCAGGATGTGCGGCACGGTGATTTCCGACGCCGTTTTGGCGATGCACAGCGTGATCGCTGCTTCAGGTGTGGCACCGCCGTATTTGCTTTTGCCTTCTGCCGTGAATTCGGCGATGACTTCGTCCTCGCACTGCGTGATCTGCGCGAGCTCGTCGTTGGAGCCGATGTTCAGCGTGATGGCGCCGACTTTGTTCGGTTCATGCGTGAACGGGTTGTCGGTCGTCAGGATGCTGATGGCGTCTTCCAACTGCGAGATCGACTGCCCGCCGACGCTGAGCGAGTTGTGCAGCGGCAGACCGTCGACGTTGTTGTACGCGCACGGGTGCCAGTCGCCCAGGTACTGCGGGTTGTGGCCAGCAGGTTCGGTCGATTTCTGACCGCCGAGCTCTTCATTTTCGCCGATCAGACCGTTGGAGGTCTCACCCGGGCAGGCGTCGTTGACGAGCCTGACGCTCTTGCCGATCTCTTTGCTTTTCGTGAGATCCTTGGCGAAGTCGTTGGTGAACCCTTCTTCGAAGAAGGACGGGGAATCGTTCGGTTCATGAATCTTGAACTTTTCCTCGGTGTAGCCGAAGGAGATCGAATCCCCCAGGGCCAGGTACGTGGTGGTCGTTTCGGCGACCGGTTTGAATTCTTTCGCGCTTGCCGACGCCGGCGCGAGCACAACCGCGCAGAGCGTCAACGCGAGCCCGATACACAGGCCGAGCATACGCCCGCGCCCATGGAACGAGAAAGCAGAGCCATTCATGGCTGACATCTCAGATCCTCCAATACAAGTGCGGGCCAAGCCCGCAGGCACAGCCCCTCAATGAACACATCCCTCAATGCAATGACTCCCCAGGCTACGTCGCCCAGGGAGGTTGCCATAACAATAGCCAGCCGGATCTGACGTGTCAACCTGGATGTGCAAGGGTCAAGCCCCCCCGATGACCCGCGAAGGCGTGGCGAGCAGCCAGGGCCGCCCCACCGGTGGCGGCGCACAGCGTGGAGGCGCGCGGGCGACGGAGGCCGGCCGTCCGGGGCGACGGGCGCCCGGCGCCGTGCCGTCCGAGGCGGGGGTCATCTTTGTGGTTTCGCCCTGGCCTGGTAGTCGTCGTCGGAGGGATACACAACCATGAACATCGTGCTGCTGGCCGTTGGAATCCTGCTCGGCGCCGGCATGGCCGCGCTGCTGGCGAGATCGGCGCGCGGGCGTATGCGCGACGAGCTGAAGGCGATCTCCGTGGACGTGCTCGCACAGACCGGGGAGTCGCTGGCGCAGCGGGTGGCAGAGTCGCGCAGGGCCGAGGAGGAGCGCGCGGCGGGCGAGATGGCCCGTCGCGCGGAGGAAATGAAGGGGATCGTGGCCCCCGTGCAGGAGAAACTCGGCCGGATGGAGAGCGAGATCTCCCGCCTGGAGCGCGAGCGCCGCCAGGCGCAGGGGGAGCTCGCGCAGATGATCCGTCATCTCGGCGAGGGCGTGGGCACGCTGCGCCAGGAGACCGGCAACCTCGTCTCGGCGCTCAAGCGCCCCAGCACGCGCGGCTCCTGGGGCGAGATCCAGCTTCGCAACGTGGTGGAGATGGCGGGCATGGTCTCCCATTGCGACTTCCTCGAGCAGAGCACGATCCAGACCGCCGAGGGGGCGCTGCGACCGGACATGCTCGTGCGCCTGCCCGGCGGCAAGCTGGTGGTGGTCGACTCGAAGGTGCCGCTGGACGCCTATCTGTCCTCGCTGGAGGCCGCGGACGAGGGCGAGCGCGAGCTGCACACGGCGCGCCACGCGCGCCAGACGCGCGAGCACATCGCCAAGCTCGCCGCCAAGGGCTATCAGCGCCAGTTCGACTCCACGCCCGAGTTCGTCGTCATGTTCGTGCCCTCCGACGGCATCTACCAGGCGGCCCTCGCGCAGGACCCGGCGCTGATCGAGTACGGCGTCGGCCAGCAGGTGCTGATGGCCACGCCGACGACGCTGATCGGCCTGCTGTGGGCGGTGCACTACGGCTGGCGTCAGGAGCTGATCGCGCAGTCCGCCCGCGAGATCGCAGAGTCGGCGCGCGAGCTGCACGCTCGCCTGGCCCGGTTCGTGACTCCGCTCGCCAAGGTGGGACGCCAACTCGACTCGGCGGTCGGCGCCTACAACGAGGCGATCGGCTCCTTCGAGCACCGGGTCATCCCCCAGGTGCGACGCATCGAGCAGGCCGGAGCGTCGTCCGAGCGCGACGTGCTCGCCCCGCCGGCCCTGGAGATCACCGCGCGGGCGCTCACGGCGAGGGGCGAGCCCGGGGCCGGCGAGAGCCCCGCGCACCCGGCGCCACCCCGCCCGGACGAGCTCGCCGAGTTCCACGCGAGAACGAGAATCTCACGCGGCGCGTGAGCACGGTGACGATCAGCGCCAGCGCCACGGGCACCGTCGCGGGCAGCTCGTCGACGAAGAAGAACAGTAGGTCGAAGGACATCGCCAGCAGCGCCGTGAGTGCGGCGGCGCGCAACTGCAGCGAGCGGCCGAGGGTTGCGGCGAGCAGGCCGCCGAGGGCGGCGGCGATGAACAGGTCGCCGTAGCCCATCACGGCCGAGCCGAACGTCGCGTCCTGGAGCTGGGGCAGGCCGGCCACGGGGCGGGCGGCGTTGAGCGCGTTGTTGGGTTGCTGCAGCAGATCGGATACGACCAGGGCGGTGTCGGCGAGGGCCATCGCGACGATCCCCGCCGCCAGCCATCGCGGCGGCGTGACAGCCGCCAGCAGCACGCCGAGCGCGGCGCAGCTCAGCGCCGAGAGCACCACCGCCGCCCCCTCCCCCGCCAGACCGCTCCGATCGGCCCACGCGAGCGCGAACAGCGGCAGCACGAGCAGCGCCTGCAGCGGCCGTGGCGGGCGCGCGTTCCACACGAGCCAGCCCAGCGCGAGCGCGGCGAGCAGCGGCACCGCGACCAGCGCGAGATATGTGAGCCCCTGAGCGCTCGCGTGTTCGGCCGCACGGGCGCCGAACACGAAGGCGATCACCGACAGCGGCGGGATGACCGCCCAGCGCCGGCTGCGCAGGCGCGCCGGCAGCACGTCCCTGAGCGTGCCGGGCACCGCGACGAGCGCGCCCTGCGCGAGCGACAGCAGCGCGATCGATATCCAGAACGGGAGCACCACCTGCAGCGTACGATGGGAGCCTGGCGCGTCAGTGCCCGAGCTGGACCGTCTTCACGACCAACAGCACCACTGCCACCACGAGGTAGCCGCGCAGCAGGAGCATCCCCGCCTTGCGCCCCGGAGACCAGGCGGGTCGCTCGAGCAGCGCGAGCGGGGGCATCGTCCAGGTGCCGCGCCGCTCGCCGGTGGCCTTCGCCACCTGCACACTCGCCCGCGGACGGCTGTAGAGCGAGTACAGCGCCATCCCCGCGAGCGTGGCCGCGAGCACCGCCGACAGGTAGATGAACAGATGCGTGACGTTCACGTCGGGGAACAGCGTGCTCGCCATCAGGATCAGCGAGAGCTCCACGAGCACGCCGATGATCACGCTGGCGATCGCGTTCAGCCACGGCGCGTTGCACCACGGTCCGAGCACCTCGCGGTCGTTGCACAGCAGCAGCAGGAAGACGGTGGCGCTGGGCAGCAGCACGCCGGCGAGCGCCTGCACGGAGGTCGTGATCAGACCGAGGGGCGCGCCGGGTATCAGCACGATCCCCGCCGCCGCGGCCACCATCAGCGTGAACGTGGCGTAGAACAGCTTCGCGTCGAGTGGGCCGCGGTTGAGCGAGTGCGTGGCTCCGAACACGTCGCCGAAGGCGTAGGAGGTGGCGAGCGTGACCGCCGCCGCGCCGATCAGCGAGGCGTTCAGCAACACGATCGCAAAGCACGTCCCGGCGGCTGAGCCAAGGTGTTCTCCCAGCTCGACCGCCACGGCGCCGGCGTTGGTGAAATGCCCGAACTCCGAGGTGCCCATGAAGGCGAACGCGGTCACGACCATGAGCGCGCCCGCGCCGATCACCACCACGAACGCGCCGATCACCGTATCCGCGCGCTCGTAGTTGATCCAGCGTGGCGTGATGCGCTTGTCGATGATGTTCGACTGCTGGAAGAAGAGCTGCCACGGCGCCACGGTCGTGCCCACGATGGCGATGATCAAGAGCACCGCCGTCGAGCTGGCGCCGCCGTAGATGCCCGGGCTGAACGTGTGGCGCACGGCCTCACCGATGTGCGGGTGGGCGAGCACGAGCAGTGGGATGACGAGGAAGTTGGCGACCACGAACACGTACATGAAGCGCTCCCAGCTGCGAAAGCTGCCGGTCGAGGTGATCGCGACCAGGGCCACCGCGGCGAGCGGGACCGCCACGTACTGGCTGACGCCGAAGTAGCCGAGCGCGAGGCTCACACCGATGAACTCCGTGATGATCGTCAGGAAGTTCAACACGAACAGGTCGCCGACCGAGAACCAGCCCCAGAAGCGTCCGAAGCGCTCGTTGATCAGCCGCGCGTGGCCGACGCCGGTGACGGCGCCCAGGCGGATGACCATCTCCTGGTTGACGATCAACACGGGAATCAGCAGCACCAGCACCCACAGCAGGCTCGTACCGTAGTTCTGACCTGCCTGGGCATAGGTGGAGACGCCGCCGGCGTCGTTGTCGCCGACCATCACGATCAGGCCCGGCCCCATGATCGCCAGCAACGCCATCGCCCGCGAGCGCCAGCCGTGACGCTCACCCGTGTCGTGCATGCGAATCGTCCCCAGGGCGCCGCGGATATCGCCGATGTGCGCGTCGTCCAGGACCGGAGGCACGCCCTCGGGCCGGCTGTCGGCTCCCACCAGCACGGTCTGCTCGTCGCTCATCTGCGGCTCCTCCTTTCCTGTTCGCGGGACTGCCAATCGCCTGCCGGTCGCGCGCGTGCACGCTCGCGCACGCGCGCTTCATCCACGGCGCACGCCGGCTGGACGTTGTCCCGTGCGAGTGCTAGGCCAGGAGGGACGGGCCCGACGGGCGTGCGGCCGGCTGCATACTTCGTGGCTGTTCTCGATCCATGCCGGCCTCCTTTCTACGCGCCGCGCAGGTGAACTCGTCTACAGCTCAGCCTAGCAACGGAGCCCCGCCGATGCACGCGAAAATCAGTCCCGCACGACGCCAAAGCGCCGCCGCCAACCGCTCGGCAGCGTGAGCTCCAGCACGTCGTCCACGGTGACCACGCCGACCATCCGCTCGTCGGCGTCGAGCACCGGCAGCATCACCAGGTTGTAGTCGGTCATCATGCGCGCCACCTCGGGAAGATCCGCGTCGGTGGACACCCACACAGGCTCCCGCTCGGCGACCTGCTCGAGCGGCATGTGCGGGTCGGAGCGCAGCAGCGTCACCACGAACACCGAGCCGCGCAGGAGCCCGTCGCCGTCGAGCAGGTAGACGCTCGTCAGCGTGCCGGCGCCGAGCTCGCTCTCGCGCACCTTGGCGAGCGCCCGCGACACCTCGTCGGTGGGCGCCAGGGCGATGAAGTCCGGGCTCATCAGCCCGCCGGCGGTCGAAGGGTTGTAGCCGAGCAGCGCTTCGATCTGATGGCGCTGGGTGGCCGGTAGCAGTGCCAGTATCCGGCCCCTGCGCTCCTGGTCGATCTCCTCGATCAGATCGGCCGCGTCGTCGGCGGCCATGCGCGCCACCACGGCCGCCGCCTGCGCGTCCGGGCGCTCGCGCAGGAACTCCAGTTGGTGATGCTCGTCGAGCTCCTCGAACACATCCGCCTCGAGCTCCCGGTCCTGGGCGATCGCCTCGATCAGCTCCTCGCCCTCATCGTGCGAGGCGGCCTCCACCAGGTCGGCGATCTCCGCCGGGTGGAGGTTGGCGAGCTTGCGGTGGGAGAAGCGCAGGCGCGAGCTGGGGACGTGGCCGACGAACGGCTCCATGTCCGACCAGTCGAGGTAGGCGCCGTCCGCGACCATCCCCCGCAGGCGGCGCGGGAGGGCGCGGCGCAGCCGCGCGCGCGAGCTGTGGTCGACGCCCACCACCCGCCACCAGCCATCGATGCAGGCGAGCTCGATCTCGTGGGCGGTGATCAGGCGGGGCGGGTCGGCCTCCACGTCGACGAGCTTGCGGCCGAGCACATCGCCCCCCAGCAGCGCCTCGCCGACGCGGCGCTCGAACCTGCGCAGGCTGAGCTTTTCGCCGGACAGCCGCACCGCCCCCGGCTCCAGCGAGTCGACGCGATCCACCGGCACGAACAGCTCGCGCCCACCGATCCTCGCCTTCAGGCCGGTCACGGGCGGATAGCCGCCGTCTGCCAGGCGCACGATCAGGTCCTCGACGCGACCGAGCCGCTCTCCCGCTCGGTCCAGCAGCGGGCTGCGCAGCACCGACGACAGATGCATGACCGGCTGTGGCACGTCCCACCTAACGTTAGCCGCCGCTGCCGACGAGCACGCCCACGTCGGCCGGCCGCTCACCGTGCGCCCGCCGGCCGGGCGCCGCCGAGGCGCCTGCGCAAAGCGCCTGCGGCCGCACTCGGACCACGCATCCGCCGGTCGCTGGATAAAGCAGGGCCGCCACGGGCTTTAGGCGAATTTAAGGCGTGCTTGCAGGCTTTCTTCGCCGCGTCTTACAGGTCGCGACCAGTATCTAGGTGAATCGATGACCGACCGCACGAGAGCATCCTGGCTCATCTACGCACTGGGTGCTCTGTGCATCGGCGCGATCGCAGCCGCCGTGCTCGTCGTCGGTCCCGCGTCGAGCAGCCAGGCGACCGTCACGCGCACCGCCACTGTCGCGAGCGGTGTGGTGCAGTCGACGGTCTCCGGTAGCGGCAACCTCCAGGCGGCCAGCCAGCTCAACCTCGGCTTCAAGACGAGCGGCACGGTCACCAACATCTACGTCAGCCAGGGCGAGCAGGTCGCGCAGGGTCAGCTGCTCGCCGCGCTCGACCCGCAGAGCGCCGAAGTGACGCTCGAACAGTCCAAGGCCAGCCTGCAGTCCGCCGAAGCCAACCTCGCCAAGGAGGAAGAAACCGACGGCGAAGGGTCCACCGGACAGGGCTCGAGCGGAGCGAGCGCCTCGGCGAGCGCCGTCAACGCAGCCGAGATCGCCTATGTCGCCAGCGCACCCACCAGCACCAGCCCGAGTACGCCGCCCACCGGAACCACCACGAGCACCACCCCCTCCACCACCGGCACCCCGGCGACCACCACCGCGCCGAGCCAGACCACGACGGCTCCCGCCAGCAGCACCCCGGCGGCGAGCACGGGCGCCGGCAGCGCACCCGCCGGCTCGACGCCCACGACGAGCACCTCGCCCAAGCGGAGCACCACCACCACGCATCCGCGCGCCGAAGGAGACACCGAATCCGGCTCGAGCTCGTCGAAGTCGAGCTCCTCCACGCCGACCGCGACCGTCAGCGCGGCCACCCGCGAAGCCAATCTCGCTTCCGCCAGAGCCGCCGTGAAGAGCGACAGGCTGACGGTCCAGAGCGACGAACAGGCCGTGCAGGACACCAAGCTGTACGCGCCCGAGAGCGGCACCATCGTGTCACTCACCGGCCAGGTCGGCGAAGTCGTCAGCGGTAGCGGGACAACCCGGGCCTCGAGCGCCGCCGGCTCCTCCAGCAGCGCCGCCACGGGCGCGAGCGGCTCGGGCGCGGCAGCCACCACAGGGCGCTCGGCGAGCGCCGGCGCCACGTCCTCGAGCACCTCCGGCACCGGGTCGTCCGGCTCATCCAGCTCGACCTTCGCGGTCCTCAGCGATCTCAGCTCGATGCAGCTCGTGGTCCCGCTGAGCGAATCGGAAATCGGCAACGTCAAAGACGGGCAGATCGCCACCGTCACGGTGGAAGCGCTCGAAGGCCGCAAGCTGGCGGCACACGTCAGCGAAGTGGCCCTGCTGTCGACGAGCAGCAGCGGCGCGGTCAGCTACGACGTCACCTTCCAGCTCGACCAGCTCGACCCGGGCCTGAAGCTCGGCATGAGCGCCACCGGCGAAGTCGTGGTCAAGCAGGCCGAAGGCCTGAACGTGCCCACGAGCGCGATCACCGCCGACACGGTGACGGTGCTGCGCAGCGGCAAGCAGGTGCGCCAGCGCGTGGCCACCGGGCTGGCCGGCAACACCTCGACCATCATCCTCAGCGGCCTGAAGCAGGGGGAAACGGTCGTGCTGCCGACGGCGAGCACCACCAGCTCGGGCGCGAGCAGCCTCACCTCCAGGCTGGGCCGCCTCGGTGGCGGCCTCGGCGCCGGCGGCCTGGGCGCGGGCGCTGGCGGCCTCGCCGGCGCCGGCGGCGGTGGCGGTGGCGGCGCGTTCTTCAGAGGCGGGGGCTGATGCGCCTTCCCCAACGCCCGGACGGGCAGGCGCGCGCGCGGGTCCCGCGCAGCCAACCCCTCGTCCGGCGGGCGCCGTCGGGCGTCGAGCCCGCTCCCGGCGAGGGCACGCGCGGCGAGCGCCATCCCGTGATCGACGTGCGCAAGGTCACGAAGATCTTCGCGCTGGGCCAGATCCGCGTGCGCGCCCTGCGCGAGGTGTCGCTGCGCATCGAGCGCGGTGACCTGGTGGCGATCATGGGCAGCTCGGGCAGCGGCAAGAGCACGCTGATGAACATCCTCGGCTGCCTGGACGTGCCCACGAGCGGCCGCTATCTGATCGACGGCGTCGACGTCCGCCAGATGGACGAGGACGATCTCGCCGACCTGCGCAACCGCAAGATCGGCTTCGTCTTCCAGAGCTTCAACCTCGTTGCCCGCACCAGCGCCCTCGCCAACGTCGAGCTCCCGCTCGCCTACGCCGGCCTGCGGGGCGCGGAGCGCAGGCGCCGCGCCGAGCGCGCGCTGCGCTCGGTGGGGATGGGCCACCGCCTCGATCACCAGCCCTCCGAGCTCTCGGGCGGCCAGCAGCAGCGGGTGGCGGTCGCGCGCGCGATCGTCACCAACCCCTCGCTGATCCTCGCCGACGAGCCGACCGGAAACCTCGACTCGCACTCCACCGAGGAGGTGCTGCGGATCTTCGCCCGCCTGAACGAAGAAGGACGGACCGTGGTGTTGATCACGCACGAGCCCGACGTCGCCGAACAGAGCAAGCGGGTGATCCGCCTGAGCGACGGCGAAGTCATCGAGGACAGCCGCTCGCGCGACGTGCACGACGCCCCGCCCGTGATCGGAAGCCAGAAGTCGGCCCACCGCGCCGACGACGGCGTGGCGGTCGTGGAGGCGCGGCCGTGATCGGCGCGGAGATGCTGCGCATCGCGTGGGGCGGGATCACCGCGAACAAGCTGCGCTCCGGCCTGACGGTCCTCGGCATGACGATCGGCGTCGCCTCGGTGATCGTCCTGATCGCCGTCGGCAACGGCTCCTCCAAGGCCGTCCAGTCGACGATCCAGAGCCTCGGCACCAACGTGCTGGTGGTCCAGGCCAGCGGAGGCTTTCGCTTCGGCGCGCGGGCGAGCACCACGGCGAGCGTATCGCTGACCAAGCAGGACGCCGAAGCGCTCCAGGACCCGAGCCTGGCCCCGGACGTCAAGAGCGCCTCGCCCGTGGTCAACGCCACCGACGCGAAACTCGTGTTCGACGGCACGAGCTACGAACCGTCGTCGTTCGTCGGCACCACCCCCTCCTACCTGACGGCCCACACCTACAAGATCGCCGAAGGCGCCACGTTCACCTCCGAAGACGTCAGCAAGCACCGCCGCGTGGCGGTCATCGGGCAGACGGTCGTGCAGGAACTGTTCGCCGGGCAGAGCGCCATCGGCCAGAACATGAAGGTCAACGGCAGCAACTACGAAGTGGTGGGCGTGCTTGCCAAGAAGGGCACCAACGGCGTCACCAACGAGGACGACGTGGTGATGGCCCCGATCACGACCGTGCAGGACTCGATCACGGGCGCCGGGCCGATCGACTCGATCACCGTCCAGGCGAAGTCCGAATCCTCGCTCGACGCGGCCGAAGCCCAGGTCACGCAGATCCTGGAGGAACGCCACAAAATCAAGGACACGGCCGAACCGGGCTTCAGCGTGCTCAACCAGGGCTCGCTGCTGGAAACCTCGAGCTCCACGAGCAGCGTGTTCACGACCCTGCTGGGAGAGGTGGCAGCCATCTCGCTGCTGGTGGGCGGGATCGGCGTGATGAACATCATGCTCGTGAGCGTCACCGAGCGCACCCGCGAGATCGGCATCCGCAAGGCGATCGGCGCCCGCCGCGGCGACATCCTCACGCAGTTCCTCACCGAGGCGGTGCTCGTGTCGCTGTTCGGCGGCATCACCGGCGTGGCGGTGGGCGTGATCGGCAGCCAGTTCGAGATCGCCGGCGTGCACCCCAAGATCGCCACGTACTCGATCTTCCTGGCCTTCGGCGCGGCGCTCGCATCGGGCCTGTTCTTCGGTACCTACCCCGCGGCCCGGGCCGCCAGACTCAGACCAATCGAGGCGCTGCGCTTTGAGTGAGCCACCCCTCCCCCACCAGGAGCCCACGATGCCCCAACACGAGCCCGTCAATCCCCCCCAGGCAACCGCGCTCGACCAGCCCCCCGCCGAGGACGCCGCGGCGGTGGTGGACGCACCGCCGACCGCCACGTATGAGACCGCGGTGTATGACCCTGCAGCCGAGGACGAGGACTGGTCGGAGGACCGCGAGGAGCTCCCCCGCCGGCCGCGCCGGCGCCTGTTCGGCGCCGGCGCCAACCCGGTCGCGCTCGCACTGCTCGCCGTGCTGGTGTGTGCCTGCGGGTTCATCGGTGGCGTGCTCGTCGAGAAGGGCCAGAGCAGCTCCAGCTCCTCGACCGGGGCAGGCGCCGCCGCGGGGCTCGCGTCGCGGCTGCGCACGCTGCGCGGGAGCGCCGGCGGGAGCGCCGGCGCGGCGTCCGCCTTGGCGGGCGGCTCCTCCGGCACCGGCGGCGGCTTCACGCGCCCGACCGCCGGAACCGTCGCCTACCTGTCCGGTAGCACGATGTACGTGACCAACGCGGAAGGCAACACCGTCAAGGTCACGACCTCGCCGGCCACGAGCGTCACCAAGACCGTCAAGTCGAGCGTCCCGGGCATCCATCCGGGCGAAACCGTCACCATCACCGGCACCACCGGCTCGAACGGCGCCGTCAGCGCCGAATCGATCAGCGTGGGCTCAGGCGGTGGCCTGGCCGCGCTGTTCGGCGGCGCCGGCGCCGGAACAGGCGCGGGCGGCGCCGGGGCGGGTACTGCCGCCGGGGGCAAAGAACCGTCGCTGTTCGGCAGCGGCGGCTAGGCTCAGCGGCACAGCGACCGGGAGACGCAGACGGCGGGCGGGAAACCCCACCAACGAGCTAAACAAAAAAAGGAAGTCATGCCTCAGATCCACACCAGCAGCAGCAAACCCGCGATCGCGGCCGTGGTTCTCGTGCTCGCCAGCCTCGCGCTGGCGGCGTGCGGGAGCTCCTCGAGCAGCTCGCCCACGACCACCGCGAGCACGAGCGCGAGCGCCACCACGACCACCGGGCGGGGCCCGGGCGCCGGGCACTTCGCGGCGCTGCGCGAATGCCTGCAGAAGAACGGCATTACGCTGCCCAAACGCACACCCGGCCAGCGGCCGTCACCGGGCACGCACGGCTTCCTCCCCGGCGGCTCCGCGCTCCCCAAGGGCGTGAGCCAAGCGCAGTTCCAGGCCGCGCTGAAGAAGTGCGGCGTCAGCGGCAGCGCGTTCTTCGCCGGTCGCGGCGGGCGCTTCAACAGCCCCGCGGCCAAACAGGCGCTCGCCAAGTTCGCGGCGTGCATGGCTGAAAACGGCGTCAAGATCCCCGCGCCCAACACCTCGGGCAACGGCCCCATCTTCAACTCCAAGGGCCTGGACACGAGCAGCGCGACGTTCCGCGCCGCCGAGGCCAAGTGCAGCGTCGACCTGCAGGGGGAGTTCCGCGCGAGTCCCGGCGGGCCGCCATCGGGGGCACCGCCGAGCGCCGGCTAGCACCAGGCCCGGTTGGCAGCAGACCACGGCAGGCTTCCCGGACCGCGCGGCGCTGGCGCGGTCTCGGAGGGCGCCGTGGCTGCTAACGCCGCTGCGGGTCGGGGATCGCCGCCGACGTCGGCCTGGTGGCGATCGTCGGCAGCGCGAGCGCCGCGACGCGCTGCATGAGCTGGTTCCACTGCGTGGCGCTGAGAGCACTCGTCGCAACCACCGGCGCGGGCGCGGTGCGACCTGAAGCCGCCGAGTGAGCAGCGGTCGCGGTCGCCGCAGCGTCGAGTGCCGGGGTCGGCGGCGGCGGGCGGAACTCGAGACGTATGCGGTTCCACTCGGCCGGGCTGGCATGCGTGCTGGGTGAGCCCGGGAAGCGCATCAGGCTGACGATCTCGTGCGGCACGAATCCCGTGGGGAGCGTCAACAGCGTGCGGATCGTCAGGTCGGTGATCGTTTCCGGTCCCTGGTGCCCGGCGATCGGCGTCCCGTTGATCGCCGAGATGTTCACCTGATCGCCGTCGGGGATCGTGCTCGAATACTGGCGCTGGGAGCAGCGGAGCGCGCTGACCGTGGGCTCGAGCCCGCTGCGCGAGAGGAACGCGAGCACCGCCAGGACACGTTTGTCGACCATGCCCGCTGCGACTTCGTGGCGCGAGCACGCGTCCATCGAGATCCCGGGGTCCGACAGCACGGCGCGCTCGAGCTGCGCCTTGGAGAGCAGGAACACGTCGCTCGCGGTCGCGCCGAGGAGCGCGTTGGTGGCCTTCGCTCCCTGCGGGTGCAGGGCCTTCTGCAACTGCGCCCAGTTGGCGAGCACCGGCCCGGGCTTGACCGTTTCGGTATCCCCAGCGGGGCGGATGGCGAAGCGCATGTGGCCGTCGCGCGCGCCGGGTGGCACGCTCACACGCCCGAGCACCGTGCCGGTCGCCACCACCGCCCCCGGACGCAGTGGCAGGACATCGCCCACCTTGTTGATCCTGGCCTTCCTGGCGGCATTGGCGACGGCCGCCGCACGCGCGTCGGGGTTGCCCGGGTTGGCATACAGACGGGGCCGTTCCATGCCGGCGGGAGCGGCTTCCTGCTGAGTGGACTCGATCGACACCCGTTCGGTGAGCCCCGGCTTGGGCGCGGCGGGCGTCTTCACCTGCAGCGTGACGGGCGGCTGTGTGCCGGCGCTGGCCGGCTGCGAGGGGGCGGGACCGCGCGTGCTGGCGGCTTCGACGACGGGGGAGCGGGCGTGTGCCACGGAGGCCTTCGGCAGGACGTAGGTGGGGGCGATGCTGCCAAGGCCGGCGTAGGTGAAGACATCGCCGTACACGTCGCGTAGGACCAGGTACTTGCCGAGCTGGCGCGAGTCACCGATCCGCGTGATGCGTCCGTCCTGCACGGCCACCACCGAGGCGTTCGGCGCGCTCAGCAGTTCGACGAGCTGCAGCGGGTGCTCGACCCGCTTGCGACCACGGGACGTGGCCGCGGCGGCTGCCGCGGCCGGAGACAGGGGCGGCGTCGAGCCGGGAGCGGCTGCGGGGCTCGTCGCCCCTGGGTCGGTGGCGGCGGAGGCCGCCGCGGCCGGGCTCGGGGCGCTCCCGGGAGCAGCCGAGGCGCCGGCGGTGGCGCTCGACGTCGAGGACGGCGACAGCGGGTGCCATGAGACCTGCCTGCCGGTGACGGGCAGGCGGCCATCGATCAAGCCGGTGAGGGTGGCGATCACGTCCTTGGGATAGCTGGAGATCAGCTTGGCCCGCAGCAGCACCGATTCGACGTATTCTTCGGAGTGGTTGTACGCGAGGATGGCCGCCCGCAGGTTGGTGGCGGCGCCCGCCGCGCGCAGGTAGCGGGCGGCGGCGAAGATCGCGTCCACCGGGTTGTACGGGTCGGCGTAGCCCGCGTTGAGCGCGTCCACGCCGTACTGCAGCCAGGTGCTCGGCATGAACTGCATCCAGCCGACGGCCCCGGCGGTGGAGACCGACAGGTCGCTGCCGTAGTCGGTCTCGATTTCGTTGATGGCGGCCAGGATCTGCCAGGGCACGCCGTACTGGACGGCCGCGGCCTTGTAGATGGGCAGCAGGAACAGCGGGATGCGATAGAAGCTGAGCGCCTGCGCGGAGGCTTCCGAGGAGGCCAGCAGCGCCGCCAGCGCCCCGGCCTCGGCGGCGACGGTCTGGGGCGATGCCGCGACGTTGTTGGGGCCCGCCGCCTTCTTGCTCGACGGGCCCGACTGGCCGCCGCTGCCCTTCGCCGTGGTGCTCGTCCCGCTAGCGGTCGAGGGCACGCTGGGCGTGGGCTTCTGCTTGCGCTTGAGCACCACCGTCGGGGCTTCCACGCTCGCCGGCGCGGGCGCGCTCGGCCGGGGAGTCGTGGTGGGCGCCGGCGGGGTGGTGGTCGTCGCCGGCGTGCTCGGCGCGGTGCTCGTGGGCGGGCTCGCGCTGGAGGCAGTGGTGGTGGGCGGAGCGGGCGTTGGCGTGCTCGAGGTTTCCGTGGGCGTCGTGGACGGCGGCGGAGTCGTGCTGGTGGTTTCGGACTGCGTTTTGCCCGCTTCGCCTTCGACGGAGCTGCTCGGCGCTTCGGCGCTCGGGGTGCCGGTCGTGGTGGTCGTGGTAGCGCCGAGCGCAGAGCCCGCGAGCGGGCCGCCGAGGCCAGCGGCCGTCAGTCCGCTGCCGGCGAGGGCGGAGATGATCGCGCGCACGGCCCGCTGGCGGGCGCGGTTCAGGGTCGGCATCGGCGGTAATCGATCATGTCGGGGACGTCCCAGGTTTGTGGTTGGCGCAACAGGCCCACAACGTGCGGGATACGCCCACCGGCATTCTTATCGGCAGCGAACCACGAATCCGTAAAGGATTCGTAATCGCGTTGACAAATCCTGGCCGGCCGGCGGGCGCTCGTATGATCCGCTGCCGGCAACTATGGTTGACAGTCAGGGATGGGCTTGTTGACAGCAACGGGCACGCGCGCAGCGTAGAGGCTAGCTGCCCATAGGGCCCGGTGACGCGATACCCTTGCACCGTGGAAACGATCCTCTCCGTCCTACAGGTGGCCATCGCCGTGATCATGGTCCTGCTGGTGCTGATGCACTCGGGCAAGGACTCCGGCCTGTCGGGCGCGTTCGGGGTGGGCAGCGGCACCGGGCCGCTGGGCGGTGGCTCGCTGGTCGAGCGCAACCTCAACCGCTGGACGATCTTCTTCGCCGTGCTGTTCTTCCTCAACGCGTTCGTGCTGCTCAAGCGCCCGTGGGCGTGAGCGACCCGCGCTGATCGCAGGGCGCTGATCTACGCCTCGGCACCCTCCGGTCCCGGAGCCGACTCGCTCGTCCCCGCGACCGCGCCGCCGGCGCGTTCGAGCTGATTGAGGATCTCGATCGCCTCCGCACGCAGGTCCGCATCGATCGTTCGGTAGTCCTCGGCCGAGAGCTTGCCGGTGCGGTAGTCGAGCTCCACGTCGCGGATCTCGCGGTACTTGGCCTCGCGCGCGGCCTCCAGGCCCTCGCGCCTGTACCAGGCCGTCGCGGCGGATTCCCCGGCGGTCGGATCCGCGAGCGCGTCCCTGGCCGTCGAGAGCGCGCTCCCGCGCGAGCGCGCGCGGCGCAGCGGGGCGCTGATCACCACCACGACCACGCCGACGAGCAGCAGGGATAGGAGCACGATCAACAAGCCCACGCCCGTCAGGGTGTCAGAGACGAGCCCGCTAGGCGCGGGCGAGGCCGTGCAGCGCCCGCGCGCGCGAACGCGCGGCCACGCGCCGGCGCACGACGCTCGGTGCCGGCCAGATCGCGATCAAAGCCCCACCGAACACGATCAGCCCGCCCACCCAGATCCACATCACCAGCGGCGAGACGATCAGGTTGAACTGGGCCGGAGGCGGGTGTTTGAGGTATGCGCGCGCCAGGTAGGCGATCCCGATGATCCCGTCTTCGGGCGGCAGCGTCTTGTTGCCGACCGTCACGATCCGCTTCAGGGGCCCCGTTTCGATGTCGGGCTGGATCGCCGTCCAGACGTTGCGGGTGAGCCCCACGTCCATGCCGATGTGACTGACCGGCTGGCCGCCGATCAGGTTTCCGACGGTGCCCTGGCTGGCTTCGCCGGAGGAATAGAAGCCCTCGCTGGGTTCGAGCGTGGCCACGTGGCGCCCGCTCTTGGTGACGTTGAGGACCGCCCCGAGGCTCAACGTCGAGCCCGTGTGGGCCTGGTCGTACTTGGGCGTGATCGTCGCCGTCGGGCGCACGTAGTGGACGTCGTAGGAACCGACCCGGGCGGACTGGCCCGGTGACAGGCTGAGCTCGTTGGCGTGCTGGAAGGACGAGGACGCGGCCACGCCGATGAACAGCACGGCCATGCCGATGTGCACGACATAGCCGCCATAGCGCCTGCGGTTGCGACGCACGAGCGCCACCAACGCCAGCGGCGGCGCCTCGCCCGCCATCGCCCGCCGCGCGCGCGCACCCCGGAAGAACTCCTGGCCGGCGCTGCCGAGCGCGAAGGCCGCGCAGCAGAACATCGCGAGCGCCAGCGGCTTGGAGTCGACGCCGCCGAGCACGAGCACGACGAGCACGAACAGCGCACATGCGAGTGGCACCAGGAAGTTGCGACGCGCGTTGGCGAGCGTCGCCCGGCGCCAGGTGATCACCGGTCCGATGCCGCTCAGCAGCACCAGCACCAGCGCGAGTGGCACGGTGTAGCGGTCGAACCACGGCGGCCCGACCGACGCTTCCTGTCCGGTGATCGCCTCGGAGATCAGCGGGAAGTACGTGCCCCACAGGATCACGAACACGAGCCCCACCAGCACGATGTTGTTGAGCAGGAACATAGCCTCGCGCGAGAGCAGCGAGTCGAGACGGTGCTCGGTGCGGAGCATCTCGCGGCGCGAGACCACGAGGTAGATGGAGCCGCTGATCAGCGCCGCGATCAGGATCACGAACGGCACCCCCAGCGTCTGCCCACCGAAGGCGTGGATCGAGTTGAGCACTCCGCTGCGCACGAGGAACGTGCCCATGATCGCCAGCGTGCCGGTGGCGAGCGCCAGCGACACGTTCCACACCTTCAGCATCCCCCGCTTCTCCTGGATCATCAGCGAGTGCAGGAACGCGGTGCCCGTCAGCCACGGCAGCAGCGCCGCGTTCTCGACCGCGTCCCAGCCCCAGTAGCCGCCCCACCCGAGCTCCGAGTAGGACCACAGCGCGCCGAGCAGGATGCCCGCGCCGAGGAACATCCAGGCGGCCAGGGCGAACCGTCGGATCGCCCTGATCCAGTCGGCGTCCACCCGGCGCGCCAGCAGCGCACCCATGCCGAAGGCCAGCGGGATCGTGCACAGCGTGTAGCCCGAGTACAGCATCGGGGGATGGATCATCATCGTCGGGAAGCGCAGCAGCGGATCCAGGCCGACTCCTTCTGCGGGAGCCGGGTTGGTGGTCGCGAAGGGGTTCGCGTAGACGACCATCAGGAACACGAAGAACGCGCCGAAGCCGAGCATGATGGCCGTCGCGTACGCCGCCACGTCACGGATGTGCTTGCGCGTGAGGAACAGCGCGAGGGTCGACCACAGCGACATCAGCCACGCCCACACCAGCAGCGAGCCTTCCTGCGAGGACCAGATCGCCGCCGCCTTGTACAGGCCGGGCGTGGTGCGAGAGGAGGTGTCGGCGACGGTGTTGAAGGCGAAGTCGCTGCGCAGGAAGGCGATCTCCAGCACGAGCACCGCCACCGAGAGGATGCCCGCGAGCGCATACACCGAGCGCCTGCCCGAGTCCGCGTACTCCATGCGCCCGCTGCGCACGCCGTACAGCGAGGCGCCGATGCCGTACGCGCAGACGGCCAGCGCCAGCAGCAGGCAGGTGAAGCCGAAGCCGGACATCAGCGTCTAGGCCACCTATCGCCGCGTGCCATCGAGCTTGGCACTCAGGCGTTCTGGTTCTCGCTCGACGGAGCGGTCTTGTACTTCGACGGACACTTGGTGATCAGCGAGTTGCGTTCGCCGACGTAGCGGTCGCCCTGCTTCTCCACGGTCACGATCACCTCGCGGCCTTCGTGGAACGGGTCCGGCACGATACCGGTGTAAGCGAGCGCCACCGCCGCGCCGCCGGCGCGATCCTCCACGCTGAAATCGAGCACCGCGCCTTCGCGGTGCACCGAGCCCTTGGCGACGGTGCCGGTGAGCTGGTAGCTGCGCCCGGGCTGGGCTTCGCGCAGCAACTGCGTGGGTGTGAGCGCCGGGCTGGCGGCGCTGAAGCTCGTGTAGATCAGCGCGCTGGCCAGCACCACGGCCGTGGTGAGCGCCACGACCAAGCGCACAGTCCGCTTGCGCGAGGGGTTCATCGCCGCCAAGTATCGCAAACCCGCCGCCACGCCAGCGCCGGCCCGCGGCCACCCGCTGGTTCGGGCGCTCGAGGAGGCCCGGCGAGGAAACCATGGGCTCACGGCGAAACCTTTGGCTGTCGATGAGGTTGTAAGAGCTAGCCCGACATGAGACCGAGCCTCCTGAACCCCCGCAGCCAACGGCGTCCCCGGCGACGCCAGCGCCAGCACCGCGCGCCGGGCGCGATCGAGCCGGCCTCACGGGCCTGCGATCCGGCGGTCGAGCGCGTCCGCCAGGCCGGCGGCCCGATCGACAGCGCCTCCTACGCCTGCGCCTGCGGCTATCTCTTCCGCGCGTCCGTCTCGACCAGCGTCACCTGCCCGCACTGCGGCGCCGACCAGGCCTGGTAGAGCGCAGGTCCTTCGTCCCACCCGCAGAGGGCCCCGCAGACGCGGAGCCCTCTGGCTGGATGGCGGCCTCGCGTGCGATCAGCGCGACTTGGCCTTCACCTGGAAGACCGGCTGGAAGCCCGTCCATTCGCCGGCGATGCTGAACGTGCCGACGGTGCCCTTGCCGCCGTAGGAGAGGCTGTACAGCGAGTTGACGTATGTGTCTTCGGGCAGCGGGTCGCTACCGACTGACGGTGGCACCGGCGTCGGTTCGGTGAAGCTGGCCGGTTCGGTCAGCCCGACGTTCAGCGAATCCTCGCCGACGCTTGGTTCGTGCGTCGGTTCGGCGCCGTAGTCGGAGGTGTTGAAGGCCACGCTGATGATCGCTTCGGACGGCAACGTGACGCCTTCCAGCGGGAACTTGACCCTGAACTCCTTGCCGTTGAAGCATTCGCTGGTGAAGCCCACCACGCCTTCTTCGGTCACGTGACAGCGCTTGTTGTTGGCCGATGGTCGATACGGCACGCTCACCGCCAGCGTCTTGCTGGCGATCTTCGCGCCCGGTTCGTCGCCGGCGCCGAGGTCATAGACGTTGAGCGTGATCGGCCACGTGAAGCTGGCCCCGGGCGAGGTCTGGCAGGCGGCTCCACCCATCAGGTTCCCGCACGCCCAGCTACTCATCGTGACCGTGACGAGCGGGCTGTTGCGAGCGGCGCCAGCAAACTTGACCAGGCCACCGAACTCAGAGGTCTGCGTCGCCTCGAAGCTCTCCGACACGAGGTTCTTGGCGTGCGCGGGCGTGTTGTTGTAGATCGTTTCCGCGCTGGCCGCCCCGGCGGTCATCGCCAGTACGCCGATCGCCGCGAGAATCGCGGCGATCAGAGTGGCGGGCCGCGTTGGAATCCTTCCGTTCATGCTGTCTCCATTCGTTGTCTGGCAATCAGGCCTCCCCTCAGAGGCCACAGGCGCCGGGTTCTTGCGAGCCTCGCGCCCGGGAAACCGTGTCCCACGCGCGCGCGCAGGACGACCTCGGTCGCCCGCGCGCTTGCAGTGCGCCGTGGCGGTCATATCCCCACCGCCCGGCATCCCTCTTGGCAGACGCTAGTTCACGCATCTACCCGCTGTCAACCCCGCCGGCCGCACGCTGCGGCTTCGCGTCCAGGCTCCAGACCCCGCGACGCCGGCGCTCAGCTCGCGCCGCCGGACACCTCGCTACTGGATGTGCATCCCGGAGATCGCCCGCGCGATCACGAGCTGCTGGATCTCGGCGGTGCCCTCGAAGATGTCGTAGATCACGCGCCGAGGACTGATTAGAGCCGCTTTTGCTTGGTAGAGCCAAATCTTGTCCGCTGGAGTCCGGTTGTATCCGACCTGCTCAGAGCAAAACTGGCGCGAGACTGGCGCGAGCCGTCGAGGAATTCGCCGCCCTCAGCGGTACCAAGCAGGGTGAGACACGATCCAGGCAGGTGCATGTGGGACAGGTTTGGTAGACTAAAGCACATGAGAACGCTCCATCTGGACCCAGGCAAGCGCGATCAAGCTGCCCGTGTAGCCGAGGAGATCGAACACCTGCTCGCGCAGGGAAAGCACCTAGCGGTGACTGTCGCCGAGGAGGATGAGCTGCTCTCCCCCCAGCAGGTGGCGACTCGTCTGGGGTTCTCCCGTCAGCACGTCGTACGGCTGATCGGCTATGGCGAGCTTGAGGGACAGAAGCTGCCGGGCTCCGACTACTGGAAGATCCCGCTCTCCTCGGTGCTCGCGTTCGAGGAGCGCCGCACGGAGGGCGATCGCATCGCCGCCGAATGGTCGCGTGACCTCGACGCGATGGGCGCACCGGCCGAGTGAGCGGTACAGACCCGCCGCCACGCGCGGTCATCGACGCCGACATCATCTTCTCCCGCGTCCTGCACGACCTGATGGGTCGCGCTGCGCAGCGAATGCGTCTGTTCAACCCGGTCTGGACCAGAGAGCTGCTGGCCGAGGCCAAGCAGGCGCTGATGCAGCGCAAGGGACTGGCCGAGGATGTCGCGCAGCGCTGGGTCGAATACCTATCCCGCAACTTCCCGAACGGCGAGACGAGCATTGAAGAGGCACTGCGCGCGGCCGAGCTCGACAACCTGACAAACGATCCGAACGACCGCCACGTATGCGCCTTGGCGATCGCATCGGGCGCCGACTACCTGTTCACCCACGACCGCGGCTACCTGGCCGACCGACTTGCCGATCACGGGATCAAGGTAACCGGCCCGGACACGTTCCTCGCCGCCGCCTTCAAGAGTCAGCCGCAGGCAATGCTCGAGCTTCTCGAACTACAGGCGAGCCTCTGGGCCGGCGGCAGACCCGTCGCGGAGCTGCTCGACGCACTGGAGCGAGCCGGAGCTGTGACCCTCGCTGAGATGGCGCGTACCCGCTTGCTCGAGGTTTCTGAGCCGTAAGACGCGCTGTTGGCAGCGCGTCAGCCGATCGCCGCTTGATTCTGCTGCGCCGCCAAGTACGCGTCGAGCAGACCCGCCGCCTCGCTCTCGTTGCCGGGCATCAGGTGGCCGTACAGATCCATCGTCACCGCGATCTTCGAGTGGCCCATGTACTCGCTCAGCGCCTTCGCGTTGACGCCGGCGGCGATCATCAGCGAGGCATAGGTGTGCCGGCACTCGTGAAGCGTGATCCTGCTCAGCCCGGCGCCCTCCCACGCCCGGTCTGCGCGTTCGGTCAGGGTCCGGTCACAGAACGGAACGGCCGGCGCGGCCCCGAACAACAGGCCCTCACGCCAGCCGAGCGCGAGCACGTGCTCGGCCAAGTAGGAGCGCAGAGCCCCCGCGATCGGCACCTTGCGATCCTTGCCCGACTTCGTAGCGATCTCCCCCGCCTCAGCGTCCCACCCACGGCACACCCGGATCACGCCGCCCGGCAGGTCCACGTCCTCGACGTGCAAGGCCATCAGCTCGCCGCGCCGCAGACCCGCGTACATCGCGGTCGCCCACACGCGCCGGTCAGCCGCCGACAGCTCCGCCAGCAGCTTGGCACACTCACCCGGCGTAGCGATCCGGTCACGACGGCTGCGCACCAACTTGAGTCCCGACGTGGGGTTGACGGCCACGACACCTTCCTCGATCGCCTCCCGGTAGATAGCCCTGAGCGGCAACAGCGTGACGCCCACGTTCGACGCGCTGCGACCTTCGGCGATCAGGGGATTGACGAGCAGCTGCTTCAAGTCGATCGAGCGGACCTCGGACAGCCGCATCGAGCCGATCGCGGGGTTCACGCGCAGCCGCATCGCGTCGGCGTAGGCCCGTAGAGCGCTCGGCTTGTACGGGTCTCCCGAGCGTGTCAGGCTGGTGCCGGCACGGGCTCGGGCAAGCCACGCGTCGGCCGCCTCGGTGACCGTGATCGCCGTCGGAGCAGACATGGAGCCCTTGCGCACCGCAGAGCGGCTGTCATCTCGCCACGCGAGCGCCGCGGCTTTCGTCGGGAACGTCTTGCGGATCTTCTTCGTATCGCGCTTGCTGTAGACCGACGCCTCCCACGGGCAGTCACAGCGCCCCTTGCGGTTGCAGTTGAGGCCGTGGCGTTGACGCACTCCGGTGGCCATCAGAGATCACTTCCAGACGATGCGGCGGTGTACGGTGCCGACTGCATGGGAGCTCAACCTCCTCTGCCATGCCCCCGGCCGCGCCAACGGTGCGGGGGCGCTTTGCAAGATGCGCGCATCCTACTTCCCGACTCCGACGCCTTCCGCGTGCCGGTCGAGCCAAGCCTGCAGCTCACTGACGGGGATCAGCTTGCGACGCCCAAGCCGGACAAGCCGCATGTCGGGCTCGATATGCGCGCGCCAGGTGTCCCAGGACACGCCGAGCGCTTCGCACGCCTGCTCGACGCTCAGGGCGAGGATGGGCGCGCTCCGCTTTTTGGCGGCAGTGGCCGCCGCCGCATGTGGCGATATTGGTGCCATCGCGGATATAGACCCCAACCTCCTCTAACCGGCCACGCAATTGCGCAGAACAGTCGTCGCCCGAGCGCGTCAGCCTGGCGGTGTGCGCCATGCTTCGAGCACGCTGCCCACTGTTGCGCGCACACGTTCGCGCGCCTCCGATCGGTCGACGCCAGCCATCAGCAGATCGTCGTAGTCGCTTTCGCGATGACGCGCGGCGGCAGCCACTGCGAGCGTGATCGCGGTTGGGTCGAGCGCCCGCGCGGAGGCGGTCCGGCCGACGCGACCACTGCCGCGCCTGCTGGTGTGTGAGGCGATCTCCTTCACGCACTCGGCGGGGCAGCCCGGGAACAGCCTACCGATCTCGTTCGCGAGCTCACGCTCGAAGTCCGCGTCCTCGACGGCACGCCGCTCGCGTTCTCGCTGACGACGCCGCAAGCGGGCGTCCTCGTCGGCGAGGCACTCCGCTTCGGCCTGTTCGAGTGCCGGCTCCTCGACGAGCACGCCCTGGCGCTCGTAGCGTTTGCGCGCACGGCTGAAACGCACGACGACGGCGGAGAGCCGGCTGTGCTT